>Ga0302270_10000599_pt1 | contig 38645 bp, 31 predicted proteins | sample III_Bog_E2_3_FD_198773 | JGI IMG/M metagenome (GOLD analysis project Ga0302270, IMG submission 198773) | Peat permafrost microbial communities from Stordalen Mire near Abisko, Sweden - III_Bog_E2_3 | ecosystem: Environmental > Terrestrial > Soil > Wetlands > Peat | place: Sweden: Abisko... | reverse complement strand
ACGCCCTTCACGAACCCCACAAACAAATCCATCATCTGCTCAGTCTGTGCCGCCTGCTGTGCTGCCTGCTGCGCCGCCACCTGCGCCATAGCCTGCGCCCCCACCTGCGCCAAATTCCCGTCCATGAGCCTCCTTTGCTGTATGCTGCGGGCTGTCGGACCTAAGCAACCTGACAGGAGCCTAAACCCTGCTTGCCTGCCGACTTCGCCCTGCGCATACGCGCCACCGAGTCTATAACAAAACAGGAAGTGGACGCGTGGAAGGCTGCGGAATCAGTGGCGGAAATTTGTGGGAGCCTTGTGGGGGATCTCTGCCGATACGTGGTGATACGTCGAATTATGCCGTCTCGTAAGTTATTGAAAAAACAGCACGTCTAATGAGGCATCAATAGGTAACACAGGCAGCATCGAATTTTAAGTCCGTTGCGTCTGCCGGTTTCGCCACCCGGGCGGGATTGGACGGAGTGTCCGGCTCGTTTCATTCTACCGTCGGAAGCCGCATCGCGCGGTTATCGCATTTTCTAAAATCGTGCTTTGCCCGGCCCTCCCAAAGGGCGTAAGCACGAAGGGCTCGCGGCAAGGATGGTTCACGCGCGCCGGTCCGCTTGCATGACTGGATAGCCGGCCAGTGCTGTGTTTATGAACCGGCCACGGGGCGGGCGTCACTTGGGTGACGGCCACGCGTAGGCTTTTTCGACTTTGTTTGCAGCGCTTTGTGCGATCAACCCCACCTTCAGGCTCCACCGGTATGCCATGAAATGGGCCGGAGAACTCACTTGACCCTGACAGAACGCATCGGCGCACCCGGCCCCAAGCGAATCCTCTCTCTCGACGGCGGCGGGATTCGCGGCCTCATTTCTTTGCAAGTGCTGAAGCGCATGGAACGTCTGCTGCGCGAGGCCACGCTCAACCCGCGGCTCAGGCTTGCGGATTGGTTCGACTTTCTGGGAGGAACGAGCACCGGCGGCATCATTGCCGCCTGCCTGGCCCTCGGCATGGAGGTGCGCCAGATCGAGGAGTTCTACAGCCGTTGCGCCCGCGAAATGTTCCGTCGCGCCAGCCTGGTGGAGCGGCTCTGGTACCGCTACGAGAAGGATCCCCTCTCCAGGAAACTCCAGGAAATCCTGGGCGAGGACACAACACTTGGGTCGGAGCAGATCGGCACGCTGCTGCTCCTGATGGTGCGGAACGCCACGACAGACTCGACATGGCCCATCTCCAACAACCCGCGGGCTTTGTACAACGACTTGGCGCGCGCAAACTGCAACCTCCGCCTGCCGCTTTGGCAACTCGTTCGCGCGTCTACCGCCGCTCCCTCCTATTTCCCGGCTGAGAGAATCCGTGTGGGCGCACGGCCGTTCCTTTTTCAGGACGGCGGCGTGACGCCCTTTAACAGTCCGGCGTTTCAGATGTTCCTCATGGCCACGGCCGGTCCCTATCGCGTGGGATGGGAGGCGGAGCGGGATAGCCTGCTAGTCGTCTCGGTCGGGACGGGATCGACTGAGTCGCCTGACGCCAGTCTTTCGGTCTTCGATCTGGACCTCGCCTCCGTCGCGTCGAACGTGCCTCAAGCGCTGATCGCCGGGATGCAGACGCATACCGACATGCTTTGCCGGCTGTTCGGAGATTGCCGATTCGGGCTGCCGCTCGACCACGAGGTCGGCGATCTCATCGGCGCGGGCGCGCCCGGCGGCAGGAAGCTGTTCAGCTACCTCCGCTACGATGCCGGGTTGACCGCCCAGACGCTAGCGGCTTTGGGGCTCGCGCACATTCCCGTAGATCGCATCCGCCCTATGGACTCGGTTGACTCCGTCGCCGAGTTGGCCGAAGTCGGCCAGGCCATCGCGGGGGTCCAGGTTCACGCCGATCACTTTGCCGGGTTCTGAAGCCAAAATCCCGTCTTCCGGCGGCTGTGCCGCATCTCACAGATAATGAGATGATACGGGGCTGCACCCCGGCTAGGAATTGGAACCCCATGAATTTGGCGCGCGTGGTCCTGGTGGCCGCGTTTACCTGCTGCATCGCGGTGGCCGCGACAGCCGAACAAGCCTCTCTCGAACCGCCCAAGGCAGGGCCGGTTCAGATCTTCCACGTGACCGACATTCGCCCCGGTTTGCAGGGAACGGCTTGGACTGTGTTCCAGGGAACCCGGCCGGAGGCTGTCCCGGTCGAGATTATCGGACTCTGGAAAAATGCCTGGGGACCGAAGCAGGACATCATTCTGGCCAAGCTCGGCGGCAAAGCGGCGCGGACGAACGTCGCGGGCGGCATGAGCGGCAGCCCGGTCTACATTGACGGCAAACTCGTGGGCGCCATCGCGCTGCGTCTCAGCGTCTTTTCTCCCGATGCCATTTGCGGCATCACGCCGATCGAGAACATGCTGCAGATCGACGAGATTGACCGCTCGCGGCCATCCGACGCGCACTCGCCGTTGACCCCGATTGCGATGAACGCTCTGAGCGTGCCCGGAGAACTCCTGGCATCCGCAGCGCCGCGGCTCGCTTTGGCGAACCCGTCCCTGGTGCCCATTGGCACGCCCCTCAGCTTCTCGGGCTTCCACGAAGCGACGCTCCAGCAGTTCCAGCCCTACTTCGACCAGATGGGCGTCGTGCCGGCGCTTGGCGGCGCGTCGGGCAATTCCTACTCTTCCAAGCCGGTCGCCGGCTGGGACAAGTCGCTCCAGCCCGGCGAGGCCATTGCAGGCGTGCTGGTCAACGGCGACCTCGCCATTACCGGCCTTGGGACGGTGAGCTATAACGATGGCCGCCGCGTGCTCGGCTTCGGTCACAGCTTTTTCAATCTCGGCCCGATCTCCATGCCGATGAGCGGCGGCGAGATCATTCACGTGCTGAGTTCCTCCTACCAGCCCAACAAGTTCGCCAACGCCACCGGCATCGTCGGCGCGTTGCGGCAGGACCGCCATTCCGGCATCATGGGCGTGCTCGGCGAGGCCGCCGAGATGATCCCCGTTTCGCTGACCGTGCGTTCCTGGGCTGGAGGCACGCCGCGCGACACGAAGCTGCGCTTCAACGTCTTCGTCCATCCGAAGTGGACGCCCTACCTGATCCTGCTGACCACGTTCAACAGCCTGCAGGATCTGAACGACGGCACCAGCGACGAGGCCACCTACACCCTGAGCGGGAAGATCGAGTTCGATGGTTTGGCTCCGTTGGAGTTGCGCGACAAGGTTACCACCGTGGACGCTCCCATGCCCGCGCCGCTTCAGCTCGCCTCCTGGTGGGCCGAGAGATTCAACCGGCTGTATACGCTGGCCGAGGGCGCTCCCAGGATCAGTCACATTGAGAGCACGATTGAAGTGCATCCGCAAAGGCGCATCGTCACGATTGAAAGCGCGCTGCTCGATTCAAGCGAGGTCGAACCGGGTGGAGAAATCCACGGAAGAGTCGTCCTGCGTCCCTGGAAAGGCCCCGCGGAGACACGCGAGTTCCGTCTCAAAGCTCCGCTCTCGATTGCCAAGGGCGAGCATCACATCCTCATCGCCGACAGCGAAGTCATGAACCGGACGCAGTTCGTCGCCGGGATGGTCAATCGCCATCTGACAGCCCCGGAGGCCGTGAATCTGCTCCGCCAGGAGCGAGACAACTCACAGGTCACCATCACCCTGATGGAGTCCCGTCCGAGCGTTTACGAAGACGATCGCACCATGGCGGCGCTGCCCTCCTCGGTGCTGAACGTTTTGACCTCGGCTCGCTCTTCGGGCCCGGTGATCGCAACCGCGGAGACGGCTCGCGCCTCAGAGTCTTTCTCTCTTGACGCTGTCGTTACCGGCAATCTCAGCCTGCACATTACAGTAAAGTAGTTCCAAAAAAACATCCCATGCACGTTTCACGTATTCTGCTTTGCTCAACAGTCGTTGCAGCCACCGCGGCGTTTGCCGTGGAGACGAAAGTATGGGTCAGCTCCCAGGTTCAGGAATTCGACAAAGGCACGCTGAAGGGAGTCTCGCTTTCGAACTCCGGCCAGATCAGCCTGGCGCCGAAGCTCGCTGAACTCCTGGACGCCGGCGCGTCCCACCTTTGGAGCGCCGTAGCTGGGAGCGGCGGGCGTGTCTATGCCGGAGGCAGCGACGGCAAAGTCTATGTGCTGGACGCGTCGGGCAAGTCCCGCATATTGGCGACGCTGGAAGGCGGAGGAACCATCTACGCGCTCGCGGCGCAGGGCGAGGAAATCTACGCTGCTTCGTCGCCCGACGCCAGGATCTGGCGCATCGGCCACGACGGCAAGGCGGTCCTGTTTTCCACGGTCAAGGCGCACTACATCTGGGCCTTGATCCCCGCTGGGCAGGGCGCGTTTTACGCCGCCACGGGCGATCCCGGACAGATTCTGAAGATCGACGCGCAAGGCAAAACGGCGGTCCTGTTTGACGCGGAAGAGACGCACGTGCGTTCCCTCGCGGTGGATAAGGACGGCAACCTGATTGCCGGGACCGACTCCTCCGGCGTGGTCCTGCGCGTCAACCCGAAGGGCGAGGGCTTCGTGCTGCAGCAGACAGGGAAGCGCGAAGTGACCGCCATCGCGGTGGCCAAGGACGGCACGATTTATGCCGCGGCTTCGGGCAACCGCACGGCTGCTTCCCCGGCGCCCGCTCCCGCCGCGCCTGCCCTGCCGCCCGCGCCTGCTTCCGCCACTCCGGCGCCGGCCGCCCCGCAACCGCCTTCCGGGCAGACCACTGCTCCGCACGGCTCCAACCTTCCTCCCACTATTCAGCCGCACGCAGCAGCGCCGGGCGGGAGCGAGATCTGGCGCATCGGCCCGGACGGCGAACCCTCCATCTACTGGAGTCACTCGCAAGCTCTGGTTTACGCCCTCGCTTTCGACGCTGAAGGACGGCTGCTCGCGGCAACTGGCAACCAGGGGCGCGTGTACCGCATCGAGTCTCCGCAATCCTATACGCGCCTGGTGCAAACGGAGACGGGGCAGGCCACTGCGCTCGCGCCTCTGCCCGGCGGCGGTATTGCCGTGGCGACGGCCAACCCGGGCAAGCTGTTCCAACTCGGACCGCAACTTGAGAGTTCTGGTTCTCTCGAAAGCGAGGTCTTCGATGCCGCCTCGTTCACGCGTTGGGGCCGGCTCCGCGCAGAGACGGAAGCCAACGGTGGCGCGGTTAAGCTGGAAACGCGCAGCGGCAACCTGGACGTGCCGGAGAAGAACTGGAGCCCCTGGGCGGCGATCGACGCCGCGGCCGGCTCGCGCGTTGCGTCTCCCGCGGCGCGCTTCCTGCAATGGAGAGCGACGTTAACGGCTCAGACCAACAACTCAGGCCAACCGCCGGTCCTGAAGCTGGTCGAAGTCGCCTATCAGCAAAAGAATGTCGCGCCCGTGCTCGACAAGCTCGAAATCACGCCGTACAACCACAAGTTCCCGGGCTCCTCCTCGTCCATGCTGAGCAGTTCGTCCTCCAACACGCTGTCTTTGCCGCCGATCGGGCAGGTGCGCCGCGGCAGCCCGTCCTCGCCCACCTCGGAGCCTTCCGGTACTGCCACGATGAACTACGACAAAGGCTGGATCGGAGCGCGCTGGAAAGCCTCGGATCTGAATGGCGACTCGTTGGAGTACAAGATCGAGTACCGCGGTGAGCAAGAGCACGAGTGGAAACTCCTGAAGGATCACGTCACCGAGAACCGCATCAGTTGGGATGCCACGTCATTCGCTGACGGCCGCTATCTCCTGCGTGTCACCGCGAGCGACCTGCCGGACAACTATCCCGAAGTCGCATTGACGGCTTCCATCGAGAGCGAGCCCTTCGTGATCGACAACACCCCGCCCCGCATCGAAGGCCTGTCGGCCAAAAGCGAGGGTGGCAAACTTGTCATCCGTTTCCACGCCGCCGATGCCCTGAGTGACCTGGACTCGGCGGAGTTCAGCGTGAACGGCGGGGACTGGAAGCCGGCGCGTCCGGTCAACGGCATGACGGATGCGGCCGCGCTCGATTACGCCGTCGAAGTCCCGCTCCCCGCGGGCTCCGAGTGGACCATCGCCGTGCGAGTCACCGATGAAAACGACAATGTCGAGGTAAGCAAAGTCGTCGTCCGGCCGTAGGCCCTGGGAACGCCGATCTCCAGATCGGCAGTCCGGAGAAGCTAATCAGAAAGCGCGTTGCCCGGGAAGAGCCGATCTGGAGATCGGCGTTCCCAGGGCTTACGGGACCTCACGTCTCTTTGTCCTTCGCGATGGGCGCAAACTGCCCGCTAACTGTCCGCAAGTAATCGTTGGGCGCGAGCAGGATCTGCTCGCCACGCACGCCGGCGCTGACGCTGATGACGTCGTAAAGCTGCGCGAACTCGTCCACCCACACCGGGTATTCGCGTTTGCAGGCCAGCGCCGTCACCCCGCCGCGGATGTAACCCGTGAGCGGCTGGACTTCCTTGAGGGGCACGGTGTCCACTTTGCGGTCGCCCGTCACGTGTGCGAGTTGCTTCAGGTCGAGCGCGGCGCTGCCCGGGATCACAGCCAGAACGACGCCATTGCGATCGCCTCGCGCCACCAGTGTCTTGAACGTTTGCTCGGCGGGCAGGCCGATCTTCGCAGCGACATTTTCCGCGCTCAAATCGTCAGGATCCACCTCGTAGCTGCGCACTTCGTAAGCGATTCCCAAAGCGTCGAGCTGCCGCATCGCGTTGGTCTTTTGGGGCGCCATTCTGCTCCTGCAACCAGCGTACAAAAGGCGGAGCGTGCAGTGGCAGCACCGCGGTTGCCGGTGACGAAACAAGTCAGATTTTCTCGATGACAATCTCCGTCAACCAGAAGTAAGAATCGTTGACGTTCACCGTCGCCCGGATGACCATGCCCTCTTTGAGTTTTGAGTATTCGGCGAGCGAAGGGACCGGGAATTCCATGGTCATGGCCTCCATCCAGCCTTCGATCTTCTCGTGCTCGATGACGGCGATGCGATTCTCCGGACGCAGCCTCAGGATCTTGCCATGTAGCTGGTAACGCTGCTTGGCCTCCCCGTAGTCGTAGGCACGCTCACTGCGGGCGCAGGAAGTGCAAACGGCGGCCAGAAGCGCATTACCCGCCAGCCAGACGCGGCGCGTCACGCGCCTGCCTCCGCGCACTCCCGGAGATGTTCGAATGCGTTGGCTTTGAAAGCCATAATCAGAGTCTGTCTCCTTCCGTCCGATTCTTGCAGATCGCCAGAGTGGAGCGGCGCTCCAACTGACGCCCGCAGCATTGTTCAGAGCGCCGGCCCGGAGTGCCCGCAATAGTTAGTGGCCGGGCCTGTGGCTGCCGGCAAATAGCAGCGCAATGAACAGAGCGCAACGCTGTTGCGACCGTTCATCAGCCTCCCTCTGGTAGATTCAACGTGTGCCACTTGGCAATCCACCTTCTTTCACGAAGCGTCCGAGAAAGAATGGCGGATGGCGTCGTGAAGGAATTCGTTTCACAAGATATCAAACCCGGCCTGCCGCCGGGCGGGTTCGAAGCGTGAACGATTTCCGGAAGTGACCAGCGCCGCGGCTATTGGGCGAGGAAGACGGCGATCGTCTCGACATGATAGGTCTGCGGGAACAGGTCCGCGACGGTCAACCGTTCAAAGCGATAGCCGCCCGCGATCAGGCCGGCCGCGTCCCGCGCGAGGGTCGCCGGGTCGCAACTGACCACACGAATCTCCTTCGGCTTCAAGTTGATCAAGTGCTGCACCACGCGTTTGCCGAGCCCGCTGCGCGGTGGATCGGCCAGCACGAAATCGGGCGTCGATTTCCGGTTTTCCAGGTATTGCTCAGCCTGCATCGGGTGAACGGGGATCGTCAGCCCGGCGCGCTCGGCGTTGAACGTCAGATCGCGCGCGGCCTGGTGGTTCGATTCCACGCCGGCCACCTTAGTGAACTGCCTGGCGAGCCGCAGCGTGAACAGGCCGACTCCGGAATAGAGGTCGAGCGCGATATCGCCCTCGGCGCCCTCCACGGCCGCGTCGGCGAGCGTGTCCACCAGAAAGCGGTTCACCTGGAAGAACGCACCATGGCTCACCCGGAACTTTGCGCCGGTGCAGTCATACTCCAGGCCGCCGAGTTCCGCGCCCGGGATCTGTTTGCCCAACCACTCGAAGAAGCCCTTGGCCACGCCACGGCTGCCCTCGGTCTCGAGCACGTTCACCATCGTCTGTTCGCCGTTGGTGAAGAGTTCAAGCGTCTGCACAAAGCGCGGCCAGCCCCGGTCGCGGATCATGTAACGCAGCGCCAGCAGGCTTTCGTTGATTTTCGGCGCGGAAATGGGGCAGTTGTCCACGGGCACCAGATTGTGCGAGCCCGCCTCCAGGAACCCGATCTCACGGCCGTCAGAGTGGAACTGCGTCCGGTTGCGGTAGCCCCACGGCTCGCCCGCCAGGATTTTGATCTCATCCGGCGCCTTGATCTTGCCGACCCGCTGGAAGACTTCGCGGACGATTTCCGCCTTTTGCGCGGCTTGAAACTCAGCCCCGGCGTGCTGGTAGGCGCATCCGCCGCAGAGTCCGAAGACGGGGCACTGAGGCTCCGCCCGCTCCGCCGAGCGCTCCAGCATCTCCGTCACGCGAGCCTCGGCAAAGCCACCGTGGTCCGCCGCGATCCGAACGCGGACCCGTTCGCCGGGCAGCACGTACGGGATCATCAGAACCTTGCCGTCAGCCCGGGCCAGTCCGTCGCCGCCGTAGACCCACTTTTCTATTACAAGTTCGGGCCCGGGTTCAGCCGGAGGCTCGGCCGCAAGTGCAGGTGCGGCGTCAGGTTGCTCGCCGGACTGAGCATCCTCCGAGGCATGCTCCCGGTCTAACGGCGGGGCCGTTTCAGCAGTTGTGGACGGCTGCGGAGTATCGATCTGCTCTGAAGCGTCGTCCCCGGGTGCGTTGTTGGTATCAGGAAGCATTGCGTAGGATGGAAGTGAACCCTTATAACCGAATGAAACCACGTATTCTCAGCGGCGTCCAACCGACGGGCAACATCCACATCGGGAATTACCTCGGGGCGCTTAAGAACTGGGCCAACCTCCAGTATGACTATGAGTCGATCTTTTGTATCGTCGATCTTCACGCCATCACGGTCTACCAGGACCCGGCCGAACTGCGACGCAAGATCGATCAGACCGCCGCGCTCTTCATCGCCTGCGGCATCGATCCGAAGCATTCTTCGGTGATCGTCCAATCCATGGTGCCCGGGCACAGCGAGCTTTCCTGGCTGTTGACCTGTGTCACGCCGGTCGGCTGGCTGGAGCGGATGACGCAGTACAAAGACAAGTCGGCCAAGCAGGAGAGCGTCAGTTCCGGTCTGCTCTGCTACCCCGTCCTGATGGCCGCCGACATCCTGCTGTACCAGGCGAACTGCGTGCCGGTCGGCGACGACCAGTCGCAGCATCTCGAGCTGACACGCGATATCGCGCAACGCTTCAACGCAACTTACGGCGACACGTTCGTGATGCCCGAAACGCGTTTGCCCACGGTCGGCGCGCGCATCATGGGCCTCGACGAACCCGACAAGAAGATGTCGAAGTCCGCCGAGGGCCCCAATCACGCCATCGGGTTGCTCGACCCGCCCAGCCTGATTAAGAAAAAAATCATGCGCGCCACCACGGACTCGAATCCGGATGTCGATTTCGAGACCATGGGGGCCGGCGTGGCCAACCTGCTCAGCATCTTCCAGGCCTTCGCCGGTTGGGACGACGCTCGCCTCAAGTCGCACTTCGCCGGCCTGCGTTATGGCGACTTGAAGAAGCAGGTGGTGGAAGCGGTAATCGGCGGTCTCGAGCCGATCCAGAAGCGGTACGCCGAGATCGTAGCCGATCCAGCCTATCTGCGGAACGTTCTGCGGGAGAGCGCCGAGCGCGTGATGCCGATCGCGACGTCCACCGTAAACCTCGTTAAGTCGCGCCTGGGCATCTACACCGACGCCTGAGAAAATTCCCGGTCCGCGGGCGAAGGCATGGAACAGGAATCGGACTCCCGCTCGTGGTCGCTCGCCGCATACGTGCGGCTGCTCCGGGAGAATCGCGATTTCCGGCTGCTTTGGACAGCTCAAATCGTCTCCGAGATCGGCGACTGGTTCTACACCGTCGCCCTTTACTCGCTGCTGCTGGAACTGACCGGGCGCGCCAGCGCCATCGGGATAGCGGTGGTTCTGCAACTGCTGCCCCAGGTATTCGCCGCGCCGAGCGCGGGCGTGCTCAACGACAGGTTGCCACGCCGCGCGGTGATGATCTTTGCCGACATTTGCCGGGCCGTCATCGTAGCGTCCATGCTCTTAGTCCGGTCCGCCGACACGGTCTGGCTGGTCTGGGTGCTGCTGTTTCTTGAAACCCTGATGTGGGCTCTGTTCGAGCCTGGCCGCTCGGCCCTCATCCCGCATTTGGTGCGATCGGACGAGGAGAGGCTGGTCGCTAATGCGCTCTCCTCTACCACTTGGGCCTTCAACCTGGCCATTGGTGCGGGTCTCGGCGGACTGGTTGCCTACGCCTTCGGGCGGCAGACGGTATTCATCCTGAACGCGCTTTCGTTCGTGGGCTCGGCGCTGCTGCTCGCTGCCATGCGGGTTCGCGAGACGCATTGCGACGACCTGCCGCCTTTCCGGGCCGTGGACCTCGTCGACTTCAAGCCGGTCCTCGAAGGCGCACGGTATGTTGTGCGCGATCGCCGCCGTGGAGCCACACTGCTGGTCAAGGCGGGCATGGGCCTGCTTGGCGCTCATTGGGTGATTTTGCCGATCTTCGGGGAGCGCATCTTCCCTATGGCGGTAAGCCTGCCCGGCGCCCATGCGCACACATCAGGCGCCGGGACGCTCTCGATGAGCCTGCTGTTCGGCTCGCGCGGGGTGGGTTCGCTGGCCGGCTCCTACTTTTCCGGAGCGTGGGCACGCAACTCCGAATCGCGCATGCGTGTGGGCATCGCGGCCGGGTTCATTCTGGTGTCCCTCTCTTATGTTGGCCTGAGCCTGGCCCCGAACATCTGGCTGGCCTGTCTGGCCGTGGCTCTCGGCCACGCAGGCACGTCCATCGCCTGGGTATTCTCCACCACGATTCTGCAGGGGCTGACGGAGGACCGTTTCCGGGGTCGCGTCTTTTCGGCGGACTTCGCGGGCCTGTTCTTGTCGATGAGCGCCGTCAGTTTCCTGGCTGGCCGCCTGGTCGACCAGGGAGTTTCTGTTCGTGTCCTGGCCTTCGCTACCGGCGCCATAGCGCTGCTGCCGGCGGCGCTTTGGCTTCGGGCACAGCGGTATTTCCGCCAGGACGGCTACATTAAGATGCGGTAAAACTGATTGGGGCGGAGTAATCCCGCCGGCGGTTTCCTCGTCATGCTTGTCTGAATGGTCGTCAACCATCACGCAGCTTGGCAACGCGAGGCGGATACAATGAAAACCAAATTCACTTGGAAATATGCTCTGGTCGTGCTGGGAGTGCTGGCGACGGCGTCCCTGCTCGCACAATATGCTGGTCCCGGTCAGCGGATGTCCCATGCGGCCCGGTCGCCGCAGCAGCAGGCCGCCGCGCTGGAGTCGCTTCGAACCTACCTTGGACTGAGCGATGCTCAAGTGCTGCAGTTGCAGGATTTGAGCTCGCAGAACCGCGTCGCGATGAAAGCGACGTCGGACAAGATTCGCGCGAACCAGGCCACGCTCCACACAATGTTGAGTTCAAGCGCCCCGGCGGACGAGGCCAAGACCGGCCGGCTGGTCCTGGAATCGAGCAGCCTGCGTGCCCAAGTAGTGGCCTCACGCCAGCAATTGGCCCAAAAGGCAACGGCGATCCTCACTCCGGACCAGCAACAGAAGCTCGCGACGCTCACGTCCACGCTGCAGGCGCAACGCCAGGCCACGCCTGGCGCGATGCCGGAAACATGGCCGATGATCCATGCCGCCTCGCAGTTGGGCCTGATCGCGCCACCTGCTCGTGGAGAGCGTCTGGGAGCGGGCTTCCGTCCGGGTGCCGGAGCCGCACCGGCCCAACAGGACTGAGCCTGATGTGCAGTGAGCTGCAACGGCCGGCTGGCCGGACGGCGGGGTCCCGCCAGCTTAGATGACCGTAGTCTCCGTGAAAGGCAATATCACTCCGCGTCCAAAGCTCCCCTAGGAAAGCGTCACTTCAACGAACACTTCGGTTTGTCCCTCGGAGGCCAACACAGTGTTGCCCCCGATGGGTTTCCCGCCCACAATCAGGGATACTTGGGTTCCCGGGCCTGCCCGCTTCACGTTGATGTGGTAGGTGACACCTCGGAATTTGCGAGTGGCTTGGAACCCTGACCAGGCCTGTGGAACGACCGGCGCGATTTTCAGCCCTTCAAACTCCGGACGGATGCCCAGGATCCACTGCGTAATGGCGTAGTAGTTCCAGGCCGCCGTGCCCGTCAGCCACGAATTCTTCGCTTCGCCAAAACTTGGCGCGTCGCGCCCGGCGATCATCTGCGAATAGACATACGGCTCGCAGCGGTGCACGTCGCCGATGGCCTCGCGCGCCGAGGGGTTGATGCGCAGGTAGTAGTCGTGCGCGGCGTCGCCGTTGCCGACCTGCGTCTCGGCGATGATCACCCACGGATTGTTGTGGCAGAAGATCCCGGCGTTCTCCTTGTAGCCCGGCGGATACGAGGAGATCTCCCCGAGGTTGAGATAATACTCCGAGTACGCCGGCTGCTGCAGCACGATGCCATGCTCGGTGGCGAGACGATCGCGCACCGAGTCCAGCGCCTTCTGCGCCAGTCCATCTTCCAATCCAATGCCCGCGAGCACGCAAAAACCCTGCGTTTCGATGAAAATTTGGCCTTCTTTGCACTCTTTTGAGCCTATTTTTTGGCCGAAATCGTCGTACGCGCGCAGGAACCATTCGCCATCCCAACCGTACTGGTGAATGACGCCGTCCATCTTGGCGGCCTCCGCCAGATAGCTTTGGACCTCGGCAGCCAGGCCGCGCCGCTGTGCGATTGCAGCGAGTTCGTGACCGGCCAGCACGAACAGCCCGGCGATGAACACCGACTCGGCCACCTTGCCCTCTTTATTCGTCGTCGTCTGGAAGGATTGCCCCGGCGTGTCGGAGAAGCAGTTCAGATTCAGGCAGTCGTTCCAGTCGGCCCGGCCGATGAGCGGCAGCCCGTGTGGTCCCAGCCGCTCCAGCGTGTAACGAAAACTGCGCTGCAGATGCTCGTACAACGGCTGCTCGGAACCCGGCTCGTTGTCGTAAGGCACTGGCTCGTCGAGGATGCTCCAGTCGCCCGTCTCTTTGAGATAGGCGGAAACGCCGATAATCAGCCAGTGCGGATCGTCGTTGAAGTTGCCGCCGACGTCGTTGTTGCCGCGCTTGGTGAGCGGCTGGTACTGGTGATACGCGCCGCCGGAAGCGAGTTGCGTGGACGCCAGGTCGACGATGCGCTCGCGGGCGCGCGCCGGGTCCATCTGGACGAATCCCAGCAGGTCCTGATTGGAGTCGCGGAAGCCCAGGCCGCGGCCGATGCCCGACTCGTAGAACGACGCCGAGCGCGACATGTTGAACGTCGCCATGCATTGGTAGGCGTTCCAGATATTCACCATGCGGTCGGTGTGCGGATCGGGAGTCCGCACGTCGAGAATGCCGAGCAGTCCGTCCCAGTAAGCGCGCAGTTTGTCGAACGCCGCATCCGCGTGGGCTGGATCCAGGTACTTCGCGATGATAGGCTTTACCGTCTTCTTGTTGATCGTCTGCGAGCCGGGCGGGTCGAACTTCTGATCGCGCGCATTCTCGTGATAGCCCAGCAGGAAGACGATCTGTTGCGACTCCCCGGGCTGCAGCGTGAGCTTGACTTGATGCGAGCCGATGGGCGACCACCCGTGCGCGACGGAGTTCGTCGCCGCGCCGCGTTCCACCGCGAGAGGCTTATCCCAGCCGCGATACGCTCCGAGGAAGGCTTCGCGCTGCGTGTCGAACCCGGCGGGCTCAAGCGAGCAGGCGAAGTAGGCGAAGTGATCGCGCCGCTCGCGGTACTCGGTCTTGTGGTAGATCACGCCGTCTTCGATTTCCACCTGGCCAGTGCTGAAGTTGCGCTGAAAGTTGGTCGCGTCGTCCTGCGCGTCCCACAGGCAGAATTCGATGCAAGAGAACGCCGAGAGCGACGCAGTCTCGTCGCGGTGATTGGTCACCGTAAACTGCCAGATTTCGAGGTTCTCGTCGAGCGGCACGAAGTAGCGCGTGCTCGCCGCGATGCCCCGGTATGTCGAGCCGATCGTGCTGTAGCCCATGCCGTGGCGGCAACTGTAGTCCTCCGCTTCGTGCCGCGTGGGCTGCCAGGAGGGCGACCAGAACTCTCCGGACTCATCGTCCCGCAGATAGATATAACGCCCGCCGAAATCGAAGGGAACATTGTTGTAGCGGTAACGCGTAATGCGCCGCAGCCGGGCGTCGCGATAGAACGAATAGCCGCCGGCGGTGTTTGAAATGATGCCGAAGTACGCCTGGCAGCCGAGGTAGTTGATCCACGGCAGAGGCGTGTCGGGACGCGTGATTACATACTCCCGGTTCGCGTCGTCGAAGTGCCCGTATTGCATGGTGAATGTCTCCCCTGAAAGTATCCCCGAACGCGACGGCCGCGGCCCAAGCGCGCCACGCAGCCGCAAACGGCGAGTATATCCAAGCGCCGAACGCCACGACAATGCCGCTGCTTCCTGATAACTTTAGTTCCGGATGCGCTTCTCGGATATAATTCGGGAGTCCCGGCACCCGGTGGGGTGCGCAGGATGTTAGTCGCGCCGGCCGCCCATGAGGGAGTGACCACGATTCATGCATCTTCAATTGATTGACATCGCGATTATCATCGCGTACCTGCTCTCATCCGTCTTTGTGGGTTACTGGGTTTCTCACCGTGCCTCGCGGGACATGAAGGCCTATTTTCTGGGCGGCAACACGCTGCCCTGGTATGTGTTGGGTATTTCGAATGCTTCCGGCATGTTCGACATCAGCGGCACCATGCTGCTGGTCGGATGGATGTTCGTCTACGGTCTGAAGAGCGTTTGGATCCCATGGCTCTGGCCGACGTTTAACCAGGTCTTCCTGATGGTCTTCCTCTCGTCCTGGTTGCGGCGCTCCAACGTGATGACGGGCGCCGAGTGGATCCAGACCCGATTCGGCAAGGGGCGCGGCGCGCAACTGTCGCACATCATCGTGGTCGTCTATGCCTTCGTCAGCATCATCGGGTTCTTCACGTACGGCTTTAAAGGCATCGGCAAGTTCGCGGTGAACTTCCTGCCCTGGCACTTCACGCCCAACCAGTACGCCCTGATTCTCATTGCCATCACGACGATATACGTCATCAAGGGCGGCATGTTCAGCGTGGTGATTACCGAGGTGATCCAGTTCTGCATCCTGTCGATCGCCTCCTTCGCGGTGGGCATCATTGCCATGGTCAAGGTCGCTCCGGAGACGCTGCATAAGTTCGTTCCCGCCGGATGGGACCAGCTCTTCTTCGGCTGGAATCTGAACCTGGATTGGTCGAAGCTCATGCCCGCGGCTACGGGTCAGATCGCCGATGACGGCTACGGGCTGTTCGGGTTCTTCGTGATGATGCTCGCGTTCAAGGGCGTGCTCATCAGCATGGCCGGCCCCGCGCCCAACTACGACATGCAGCGCATTTTGTCTTCGAAGAATCCGCGGGAAGCCTCGATGATGAGCGGCTGGGTCAACGTCGTGCTGACCTTCCCGCGCTACATTCTCATCACGGGCCTGACCGTGCTGGCGCTCGCGTTCTTCAGCGACGACATCCGGCGCATGCCGAAGATGGATTTCGAGCAGGTGCTCCCGCTCGCGCTCGGACGTTTTGTGCCGGTCGGCTTGCTCGGGTTCCTCATCGCCGGCCTGCTGGCCGCCTTCATGTCCAACTTCGCGGCGACGGTGAATGCCGCTCCGCCGTACTTCGTGAACGACATTTACAAGCGCTACATCAACCCGAACGCCAGCCCGAGAACCTACATGCGGCTGAGCTATCTGGCGTCGTTTGCCGTCGTGGTCCTGGGCGTGTCGATCGGCTGGTACGTCTCTTCGGTGAACTCCGTGGTGCTCTGGATTGTCTCCGGCCTCTGGGGCGGCTACACGGCCTCCAATTTCCTGAAGTGGTACTGGTGGCGTTTCAACGGATACGGCTATTTCTGGGGCATGGTGACGGGCATCTCGGCATCCCTAACGCTGCCGACCATCCTTTCCAGGTTCGCCGGCGTAACGGCGTTCGCTTCCCTGAACCGCATCAATACCGACGTCTCGTTCGTCTTCCCGCTAGTGTTCCTCATTTCGCTGATCGGCTGTCTGCTCGGCACGCTGCTCACCAAGCAGGAAGACGACGAAGTGTTAAAGGAGTTTTACCGGCGCGTGCGGCCCTGGGGCTTCTGGGGACCGATCCTCAAGAAGGTCCTGGCTGACGATCCCACGTTCCAGCGCAATCCCGATTTCCTGCGCGACATGTTCAACGTGGCCGTGGGCATCTGCTGGCAAATCGCGTTGGTGGCCCTTCCGATTTACATCGTCATCCGCCACTCCGGCGCGTGGATCACACTTGCGGTGGTGCTCGTGACATCCGCCATTCTGAAGTTCACATGGTACGACCATCTGCGCAAGATCGAAGCGCACATGAGCGCGACGGAAGGCCGGCCCGCAGGAGCGTAATCTTTCGCGCGACGTCAGTGTGAGACCGGCACCCAGCCCGGCATCACGTAGGCATAGAACAGCACGATCACGCCGATCAGCGAGGCCAGCAGGATGCTGTGCTTGAGCGTGAAGCGGAACAGGCGCGATTCGTCAGCCCGCGCCAGGCCGGTGGCGGCGACGGCGACCGCAATGCTCTGCAAGCTGATCATCTTGCCCATCACGCCGCCCGCCGAATTGGCCGCGGCCATCAGCACCGGGCTCAGCTTCAGGTGGTTTGCCGTGACGACCTGCAGGCTGCCGAACAGGGCGTTCGCCGACGTGTCGCTGCCGGTGAGAAAGACGCCGATCCAGCCGAGCAGCGCGCTGAAAAATGGGAAGGCCGGGCCCGTCCCGGCGAGCGCCAATCCCAGAGTCGCCGTGGCGCCGCTGTAGTTCATCAGAAACGCGAGCGCGAGTACGGTGGTGACGGTGAGCACGGGGAAGGCGAGTTGCACGGCGGTTTCCCACACAATCTTCAGAAACGCGCCGGGCCGCATTCGCGCCGCGAACGCCGTCAGCACGCAGGCCAGCAGGCAGGCCGTCCCGGCGGCGGCGAGCCAGTCCACTTTGAAACGCGCGGCGTAGGGCGCAGCATGCACAACGGCCGGCGCCTGCTGGAGGATGGCGTTGTGCAGTAGCGGCCAATCGAGCGTGAAGGTCGGCCGGGCCAGCAGGGGTTTGATCCAGACGCTGCCCCAGGCGAAAACACACAGCACCAGGAGTGCGTAGGGCAGCCAGGCGTTGAAGATCTCGCGCGCGGTGTGATGCGGCGGACGGCTTACGGCCACGCTGTCGCCCGGCAGCGCAAACGCGTCCCGCGGCTGCCACAGCCTTAGCACGACGATGAGCGCGCCCATCCCGGCCAGCGACGCGAGGACGGCGGTCAGTTGCGGTCCGAGCAGAACAGAGACGGCGATCTGCGTTCCGGCATAGGCCGCGCCGCACACCGCCGCAGCCGGCCAAACGCCGCGCAGCGCCCGCCAGCCGCCCATCACCACCACCAGATATGCCGGGATAATCAGCGAGACCGGCGAGCACAGGCGTCCCACCATGGAACTCAACAGATCCGCATTCATCCCAGTGATGCCGCCGAGCGTGATGACGGGGATGCCAAGGGAACCGAAAGCCACCGGCGCAGTGTTCGCCAGCAGGCAGATGCCCGCGGCGTAGAACGGCGAAAAGCCAAGGCCCGTGAGCATCGCGGCGGCGACGGCGACCGGCGCTCCGAATCCCGCCGCGCCTTCCACGAACGCGCCAAAGCAGAACGCGATCAACAATGCCTGCAGACGCCGGTCGCCGGTGAGCGAGCCGATCGAGTCCTTGATCACCTCGAAGCGATGGGTGGCCACCGTGATGCGGTAGAGCATGATGGCCCAGAACAGGATCCAGCAGATGGGGAACAGGCCGAACGCAGCTCCGTAGGCACTCGCGCTCAGCGCCAGCGGCACTGGCATTCCATACACCGTCGTGACCACTCCAAAGGCCGTCGCGAGCGCCGCCAGGGCGGCCAGCCACCCCGGCTTTCGAAAGCCTCCCAGCAGTACGAGCAGCACCACCAGCGGGATTGCCGCGACGCCAGCCGACCAAAGCAGACTGCCGCCCGCGGGTGTGTAGTTCTGTGCCCAGCTCATGCCGGGTCATTCTACAGGAATCGGCTATGCAGGTTGGCGACCGGCGTTGGTGCGCGCCTCCGGACCGCGTGGAGCCAGGCGGTGTCCGACGCGCGTTCCCGGCTCCGGAATCCTGGTCGAACTGGAACGCGCGACCTGTGCTTGTGCGCGGGGGCATGTAAACGGCGTTTTTGTCTCTCTTTTAAAACTCCTTTAGAATCCTTGACTTATGGGATTTCATGTAAAATGCGTTTTATTTTCGTCATGCGCATCCAGGCTAAACTCGCCGCCGTCCAGCGCGTATTGTTTGCCGGCGAGATACTCGCGGGTAAGGCTGCGCCCATCCTACAGGGGTTCTCAACGCCCGCGGCACATGCGGCCGGGCGGTACGAGTATCGAAGAGGCGCTACTGCCGCCCCGCCGGGCGCGCGCTTTTCTTCATCGCGCTTTTCTTCATCGCGCTTTTCTTGATGGCGCTCTGCCGGATCGCCCCGAGCGGCGCGCCGGGTTCCACAGGACGCCGCTCCAGGTAGCGGACCCACGGCGCTTCCGCGCCCGCGGGGTCGAAGGTCTCATGCCAGTAGCGACGAAACTTTTCCTCCAGCGAGCGACCCTCCGCGTTCAGCTTGACCAGCACGTCGCGCACCGGCCCTGTGTTGCCGGCCCGCTGGCGCAGGCGCTCGTCCAGGACAACGCAGTCCTGCCGTTCGCCCAGGACGCTTTGAATCTTGCGCACTTGCTCCAGACGCTCTGCCATCATCGGCCCGTACATCGGCTCGAACAACTCGAGCGTGTAACGGAACCGCTTTGCCGAAAGACGGAAGGCGTGCAGTTGGGCCGGCGCCGCTTCGGGCTTTGCCGCTACGCGCCCCAGGGCGAAGAACTCCCGCGCCATGCGCGGCAGGATGCGCCGGGCGTTTTCGCCCGAATTCGCGGACGCGTTCCAAGCGAGCACACGATTCTTTTTCACTCGCCGCCACCCTTTTGTTGCTTTGGACTCGCCGTTTGGATGCGCAAGCCGGCCTGCCAGATTCGCTCGGGCTCCAGCGATTTGAGCAGCAGCAGCCGCCCGCGCAGGGCCAGTTCCCCGCGGTGGCGCTCGGCGCGCATCTCTTCCAGCACGGCGTTGTTCTCCTCCAGCCCATCGTCGAGCAGACGGTCCATGCCAACATCGAGATCCCGGACCCACCCGGCGGCTTCCATCACGGGATGCAACGCCTTGCGCATGGCTTTGACCGGCTTGGCGCTCAGCATTGGGGCGAAGATGCGCAGCGCCTGAGAGAATCTCCGGATGGACACTCGCAAGTCATGCACCTCGTCCGTCCCGGGCTTGGCCGCGCAGCGTTCAACCTGCTCCAGGAGCTTCCCGAGTCGGCCATCGAGCGACACCTTCGCGAAGCGCGCGGGAGTCGACGTCCAGCTTTCAATCCGTTTGTTCACAACGGCACGCTCTCGACAATCAGAGATTTCTCATAGACTTGCCGGAACACTCCGGCAGCGCCTTCGACGGCCCACTTCTCCAGCCCGGTGTCCTGATTAGCCCTCAGCTTGAGGATGACTCCGTCGGGACCCGGCGTGCATTCGATCTGCTCCACGCGCTGCTCGCGGCTGCGATCGAGCGCGTCGGCGATCCGCAACAGCGGCGCCAAGAGCGTGATGGACCGGCGGTTTTCGGGAGGCAGCGCCATGAAGTCCGTATGCCGCACCACAGGCATCGACTTGCGATGGTAGCGGCAGAGCATGGCCACGTGAAGCCGCTCGATATCGGTGAAGCCTCCCAGGTCGGCGTTGGACACGATGTAAAGCGAATGCTTGTGATGCCCGGCGTCGCTGACGGCGTGGCCCACGTCGCGCAGGTACGCCGATGCTTCCAGCAACCGGCCCTCGGCGGGCGCGAGTTGGTGCAGATTGGCGAGCGCATGGAACAGTTCGAGCGAGAAGTGCGCTACCTTCCGCGCGTGTTTCAGATCCACGCCAAAGCGCCGCGCGAACTGCTCCACCATCTCGCGCTGTTCCCGGCTCAAGCGAGCCTGTTCCCGCCCTGCCCCGCGGTCGGCCAGATCGCGGATAATACCATCGCGCACGCCGGCCGCGCAGTAGCTCAGCCCGCTCATGCCAAATGTTTCAAGCGTGCGCAAAAGCACCGCCACTCCGGGCAGAATGATCTCCGCGCGGCGGTAGCCCAGCCCCTCCACCTTGCGCCGGGACGCGACGTCCATTTTCGACAACACACGGTACAGCCGCCGCAACTGCGCGGTCGAAACCTTCTTCCGGTCGGCCAGTTCCCGGTCCGCGCGCGGGATGCGATTCGCCGCGCAGACCACGGCCGACGCGGATGCCGCCGTGCCGATCACCCGGTCGAAGTGGACCGAGCCAATCTTCTGAGCCGCGACCGCGAGCTTCTCCTCGATGAATTCTTCCATCCGGCTCAAACTCTGGCGCGAAGGCGGATCGTCTCTCAGGAAAACAGATTGGAGCCGGACAGCGCCTAAAGGCCGGGAAAACGCACGTTTCAGGCGGCCGCTTTCGGCTTCGATGATCTCGGCGCTGCCGCCGCCGATGTCGATGATTAGCAGCCGCTCGTCCGGATGGGGCCATCTCGACTCGACGCCCAGGTGAATCAGGCGCGCCTCTTCCTGACCCGAGATGATCTCCACGGGTTGGGCTATGATCGCACTGGCGCGCTCCAGGAACTGGGCCTGGTTCTGTGCGTCCCGGACGGCCGAGGTGGCCACCACGCGCGCCGCCAGCACGTTGTGCTGCAGGTAGGTGCTCGCCATGCGCTCCAGCGTGGAGAGCGTCAGCGCCATCGACGCCTCGTCGATCACGCCGTTGAGGAAGACGCCTTCACCCAGCCGGGTGACCTGGCGGTCCTCGGCCAGCACGCGCGGCGGGCCACCGGGCTCGACTTCGGCGGCGAGCATCCGCACCGAATTACTGCCGATATCGATGGCCGCGTATCTAGGCATCACCGTAGCTTCCAGCGCGCGCTTTGCAACTCATCCGCGCGCATTCAACGAGCGCCGCCTGTGGACCCTCCATTATGGCGCGAAACGGAGTGGCTCCCCGGGAAGGCCGATCTCCTGATCGGCTCCGTCGTAGCTACCGTTCATCCTGGAATCCAGTCCACTCGTCCGGAACTCTGCCAGTTCGTCGGAATTCCGTACCCCCGGTGGAAACCTGGACCCAGACTAAGAGCATGAAACGAGCACTTCTCTCCCTTACCGCCACACTCGGCCTGCTGCTTGGTTTCTGCTCCCAGCCGCGCGAGATCCGCGCCGCGGATTCTCAACCTCGCCTGGAGCAGCAGATTCTCGATGAGTTCATCGCGGGATTTCGCGGCGACCGCGCCGCGCTGGATCGCGCCATGGCGGCGACCCAGAAGGTCCTGGACGCTCAGCCGGCTCATGCCGAAGCCCTGGTCTACTTCGGCTCCGCCACGCTGGTTCTTTCCGGACATGCTTTTCTCGAGGAGAATGACATGCAGAAGGGCATGGAGCTCTGGGAGAAGGGCAACGCGATGATGGACAAAGCGGTCGAACTCCAACCCGACAACATTGACGTCCGCAACCTACGCGGCACCACGCTGCTGGTCGCTTCACGCAAGGTTCCCTCAGACTGGCAGCCCGCCATGCTGGAGAAAAGCCTCACGGATTTCAACCGGATTCTCGACGTCCAAAAGGATCACTTCTCCGCTCTGCCTGAGCGCAAGCGCGGCGAGCTTCTGGCCTCCCTGGCCGATGGCTACGACCGTTCGGGCGACAAGGATAAGTCGCACGCCCAGCTCGAACGGATTGTGAAAGAGCTGCCAGGCACCGAGTACGCCAGGCGCGCGGAAGCCTGGTTGAAGGATCCGTCGTATCCTGTCGAAAAGCGGACCTGCATCGATTGCCAATAAGCCGCAAGGTGAGACCCATGCCTATCTCCAGCGCATTCCGGGAGGATTCGGCCTGCTCGCAGGATTCGCGCCTCAGCCGCGTGCTTACTACACTAGCCGTCAATAGCAGCCTGGGCCTCGGCATCCTCGCGATCTACACGGTCTTCGAATTCAAGGAGATCTTGCGGAGTCCCTGGACGCACCTGTTCATGTATCAGGTTTACGCCCATTGCACCGGCGACCTGGCAGCTTTCGCAATTCCACCCATTGCCATGCGTCTGTCCCGGTACGGCGGGTGGAAGCTATGGCTGCCGTATATCGCTGTTCTCGCGCTGATTGGAATGACTGGCCCATTACTGGGGACATCTATCGCATTTCTTTTCCCGATCTTCCCGGCCGGCACGTTTTGGGATGTCTATCGTTCGGTCGCCGAGGTCAGCGTCATCATCACGGTTATGATCGGCGCGGCGGTGTATCTGGTCGAGAGGATGAAGGCGCGCGTTCAAGCAACGACGCTGCAACTTCGCACTCAACAGCTCGAGCGTGAGCGCGCTTCAAAGCTCGCCGCGGAAGCCCGCTTCGATTCGCTCCAGTCGCGGCTGCAACCGCACTTTCTCTTCAACACGATCAACTCGATTCTGGCTCTACTGCCCGAGGACCCTGGCCGTGCGGCGGAGATGCTGGAGCGGCTTGCGAGGCTGCTGCGCTTCGCACTCGACTCGCAGCAGGCTCCGGTCGTCCGCCTACGGGATGAGCTTCGCCTGGTCACCGATTATCTCGAGATCGAGCGCACTCGCTTCGGTTCCCGGCTGCGCTTCCAGATCGACGCGGACCCCGAACTGACCTCCGCCGAAGTGCCCGCTTATGCGCTCCAGACGTTGATCGAAAACTCAATGAAACACGCCATCGCGCCGCGCCGCGAGGGCGGCTTCATCTCGGTCCGGATTGCCCGCGACGGCGATTCGCTGGTGGCTGAAGTCCGCGATGACGGCCCAGGCTTTTCGCGGGATGCGCTGCGCGCCGGGCACGGACTCGACATGCTGGAACGGCGCCTGGAGGCGCTGTATGGTTCGATGGCGTCGATTGAAATCGCATCGGGTAACGATGGCGCCTGCGTCCGTTTCCGGATGCCCGTTCTGGTGAAAGCATGAAGCCTCGCGCGTTTCTCGTGGACGATGAACCGCTAGCTCTGCGGCGGTTGGAGCGCATGCTGCGCGAGGACGGGCGTGTCGAGATTCTGGGGACCGCGACCGATCCCGAGCGCGCCTCGCTGGAGATCGAATTGCTCGCGCCCGATGTCCTTTTTCTCGATATCCAGATGCCGGGCCTGACCGGCTTCGATTTGCTGGGGCGGCTCGATCAGCAGCCCCTCGTCATTTTTACGACGGCCTACGATCAGTACGCTCTGCGCGCCTTCGAGCATCACTCGGTCGACTATTTGTTGAAGCCGGTTGAGCTGGAGCAGCTCGATCGCGCGCTATCGAAGCTCGAGCGCATGGTGGGGGGTGATTCGCCCCGGCCCGAGATTCGGGATCTGCTCAGGCAGATCACCTCCGCGATTCAACCACAGCAGGACGCCGCCCGCCTGGACCGCATCCCCTCGCGCTCGGGCGAGCGCGTGCACTTCCTGGAACTCGCGCGCATCACCCACTTTTTCGCCGAGGACAAACTCACGTATGCCTCGACAACGGAGAAGAACTGGGTGGTCGATCGCACCATTGCGGAGCTGGAAGAGAAACTCAATCCCGCGCGATTTGTTCGAGTCCATCGCTCCACAATCGTCAACCTCGACTACGTGGATGAACTCTATAGTTGGTTCGGCGGGCGCATGATGCTGCGCCTCAAGGATCCGAAGAAGACCGAGATCACCGTCTCGCGCGAGCGGTTGAAAGAACTCAAAGAGCGCTTGGGGCTCTGAACGCCAGCACGGCGTTCAGCCCGCCAAAGGCGAAGGAGTTCGAGAGGGCAGCGCGCAATGGCCCTTCCAGCGCATTGCCTGCGATCACGTTTACGTCGCACTCCGGATCGAGTTCCGTGAAGTTCGCCGTTGGAGGAACCACGCCCTCGAGCAGAGCCATCACCGTGGCGAATGCCTCCAGCGCTCCGGCCGCTCCGAGCGCATGGCCATGCACCGACTTCGTTGAACTCACCGGCACGCGGCGGCCATGCTCGCCCAGGGCGAGCGACAGCGCCTTCGCCTCGGCCACGTCGTTTGCCTGAGTACCGGTGCCGTGCGCGTTGACGTAATCAATATCCCCGGGGTTCAGACCCGCGTCGTTCAAGGCCATGCGAATGGCGGCCGCGGCGCCGGAGGGCGATGGCTGGGTCAGATGGTGGGCGTCGGCCGACATGCCGAAGCCGCAGATTTCGGCGAGAATCGGGACACCGCGCTCGATGGCGCTCTCCAGCGGCTCCAGCACGAGCACCGCGCCGCCTTCGCCGAGGACCATGCCCTTGCGGTCGCGCGAGAACGGTCGGCAGGTGTCGTTCGCCATCACGCGCATCGCTTCCCACGCCCGCCAGAAACCAGGATTCAACGGAGCTTCGCTGCCGCCGGCCAGCGCCGCGCCGACCACTCCGTCGCGCACCATCCAGAACGCCTGCCCGATGGCGTGCGTGGACGAAGCGCAGGCTGTCGATACAGCCCAGGCGGGGCCCGTGAGCCCGTATTTCATGGTGATGTGGCTTGTGCCAGCGTTCGTCATTGTCTTCGGAATCGTCAGCGGATGTACCCTGCCGCTCCGGGTTCCGTACAACTCGACAAAGCCTGCGTCGATGGCTCCCTGGCCTCCGCCGGAGCTGCCCATCACGACGGCGGTTCGCGCCTTCAACTCGTCGCTGAGCGGGAGTCCGCTGTTGCGCAGCGCTTCGCCACACGCGGCCAGGGCGAATTGCGCGAAGCGGTCCATCAGCGCCGCTTCCTTGGCCTCGAAGTATTGCGACGGGTCGAAGCTTCGAGCCGCCGCGGCTACGTGGTATTTCCCTGCGCGCGCCCAGGGCTCGTCCAACTCGCGAATGGCGGTCCGGCCCGCCCGCAATGCCGCCCAGGTTTCCTCCGCGGTTGAGCCGGCCGCGCACACTACGCCCGCGCCTGTGACGGCGACCCGGCGTTTCAAGCCTCGCCCCGCTCGGCGGTTTGCGTCTTGGAGGCTCCATTTGCTTTCGCGGCGAGCAGGCTCGCGATGCCAGTGGTAATATCGGCGACGCTGCGCATTTTCGGCAATACGTCGTCGGGAATGTCGATTTTGAACTCGCTTTCCAGGGCGAAGGCGATGTTGATGCCGTCCAGCGAATCTATCGCAAGTTCCTCGAACGTGCTGGCGGGCTGAACGCGCCCGGGTTCCATTTTCATCGACTGTTCAATGATCGCGATCACTCTGGATCTGAGTTGCTCGTCTTGTTCCATAGAAGCTCCGATACTGTCAGAAATTCATAACCTGCCGCGGACCATCGGGGCAGCAGCAGTTCCAGCGCCTGCAAAGTCGCGTGAATATCCGGATTGTGACGCAGATCCCGGCCATCATGGAAACAAATGATGGCGCCTGGAGCGGCGCGCTTGACCAGACGTTCGGCGATGCTCGGGCCATCCAGGACCCAGTCCCGCGCGATGGATGTCCACATAACGCACGTCAGACCCAACTTCTGCTGTGCCTGGCGCATACCAAACCACCTTGCGCCATAAGTCGGGCGAAAGAGCTTCGGCTTCAGGCCCGCGAGGTGTTCGATCGAGTCTTGCGCCCGCGCCATCTGTTCCAGGATGAAGCCCGGCCCCCGCAGATACAGCGCTTCGTGCGTGTCGGTGTGGTTGCCGATCTCGTGGCCTTCGCGAACCGCCTGTCTCAGGACGTGCGGCAAGCGCCGGGCGTGATGGCCGCAGACGAAGAAGGTGGCCTTGGCGCGGTGTTTGGCGAGCAGGGCGAGCAGGTATGGCGTCGATTCGCTGGGCCCGTCGTCGAAGGTGAGCGCGATGGCGCGCCGTGTTCGAGGCCCGCGCCACACTGACGGCGCCAGCAGCCGCGCACTGCGCCCTCGCACGGCCCAGACCATCAGCGCGACAACGGTCACAAGGAACAGGAGGATGCCAGCCAGCATAAAACCCTATTCTCGCCTCTTGGGCATTCTCTCGCTTTCGCGAGCCAGATGGAGCCGCGAGCGTGAGGGAGCCGTGGCCCCGGCACTCCCGGCCGCAAAGTTGGGCAGGCGAATGCGAACTATCCGGCTTGCTCCGATGCCACCGCACCCTCACGGTCGCACGACCGTGACTCTTGTGAATCCTTCGTCCTCCGATGGCTGGATCAGACGCGCGGCGAATCGGTCCATGACGTCTTCCGGCACCACTCGCGACCGCGCTACGTTGCGCGACTTGCAGAGCGCCAGCGGCGTATCGAAGAACACGGCCTCCGCATCGCAGCCGAGAGATTCGGCCGTTCTGACCCACGCCCTGCGCTCCTTCGGGGTGAGTGACGTTGCGTCCAATATCGTGACTTCCATGCCCGCTTTCACCCGCATTTCGAGTAAGTAACGCAGGGTCGGGAAGACCAGCCGGTTGGCCGCCTGGTTTTCAGCATCTCCGGTGAGGAGCGCCCGAACCGCGTCGGAGGAGAGGACGCCCGCGCACTGCCGCGCAGCCCACGTCGACTTGCCCGATCCAGGCAGGCCCACCAGCACGATCAGTTTCTTGCGCACACCCACTCCACGAAGATATCGCGGACGGCGTCATTACGGCGGGTCATTACGGCGGGCACTATCTGCGCAGTGGGTTGTGTTAGGATTCCGCCATGCGCTGGATCATAGCTTCCCTCCTGACTCTCGCCCTTGCGATGGCCGCTCCCAAAGGTGATTTGAAGATCCAATTCATTGACACCGAAGGCGGGCAGGCGACGCTTTTTGTGCTGCCGTCAGGCGAGTCCCTGCTCGTCGATGCGGGCTGGCCCGGCAACAACGGACGCGATGCCAAGCGTATCGTCGAAGCCGCCAAATCCTATGGGTTGAGGAAGATCGACTACCTGCTCGTGACCCACTACCACATGGATCACGTGGGCGGAGTTCCTGAACTCGCCGCCGCATTCCCCATTGGAACGGTGATCGACCATGGCACGGATGTTGAGAAAGACGCGGGGGCGCAGAGACTCGACGCCGGCTACCAGAAGGTCGTTGCATCGGGCGTAAAGCGGCTGACCGTAAAACCCGGAGACGTCTTGCCCATCAAGGGCGCCCGCGTCGAGATCGTCTCCGCCGATGGCGCGACGATTTCGAAGGCCGTCGCCGGCGGCGGCCAGTCGAATCCAGTCTGCGGCAGCGAATCGCGACGCCCGGTTGATACAAGTGAAAACGCCCGATCGGTCGGATTTGTCCTGACCTTCGGCAAGTTCCGCACGGTAGATCTGGGCGACCTGACGTGGAACAAGGAGTTGGATCTCACGTGCCCCAATCACGCCATTGGTCCGATAGATTTATTCATCGTCTCGCACCATGGCTGGCAGGAGTCGAACTCGAAAGCGTTGGTCTACGGGCTGAAGCCCCGCGTCGCCGTGATGGACAATGGCGCACGGAAAGGCGGCTCGCCAGCAGTGTGGCGCACGGTGACTTCGTCGCCGGGGATTGAAGATCTGTGGCAGCTCCATTACTCCAACGAGGGCGGAGACAAAGCGAATGTGCCTGCCGAGCGTATCGCCAACACCGAAGAGCACTGCCAGGGCCTCGGCATCGAGGCCGATGTAGAGCCCAGCGGCGCATTCTCTGTGAAGAATCTGCGTACCGGGTTCACCAAGGAATACGCGGCTCGATAATTCTCTCAATTGGCTCATTTCACTCAACGGCACGAACGTAAGAGCGTGGCCAGCCTCTTGTTGGCGCAGGGGCGGCTCCGTTGAAAGCCACAGGCCCCCGGGACGCTCACGGTCACCCCGGCTTGTTGGCGGTCACGTTTCCTGGGAGCGCCGATCTCCAGATCGGCTTTGATCGCCAGCGTGGGTGGCAACTCCGATGCGTATTCGCGCCGGAAGCCTGTCTCCAGTTGCCAGCGGTAGACGTGCGAGCCGGGCGGAGCCGATCTGGAGATCGGCGCTCTCAGGGAGGCACCATCGAAAGTCACCTCAGGCTGGAGGTGATTCTCATGAGATTTGGCGCGTATGCCGGCCCGTGGCCGCTCTCTTGTGTTCGTGGCCCCGTACTGGAGGACGCTGGGTTCCGCTTCGCGTCGTGAACGGCAGGGCAGACAGATTCTTGCGCGCCGCGGCTCTCAACGGACGATCCAGCGCGAGCGCATCAGCCTTTTGTGTCGCCGACCGGCTTTGACGTAGCCACTGAGATGCCCCGCGTGCCGTCCTTCGCGACGGCGCAATAGAAGTGATACAGCACGCCCTTGCGGCAGATCATCGACGGTTTGTGCGCGTACTTCCCATCGAGAGCGGCTGCCGCGCCGATGTCCACTAAAACGCCCTCGCACTTTTGCGTTTTAAGCAGATCGGGCGAAAGCGCGACCAGGTCGCGGGCTACGCCCTTACCGTCCAGGCCAAAGTAGAACAGCGCCCACTGCCGGCCATAGCGCAAGACGCACGGGTCGCTGGCAAACCACTGGTCCGGGCTGCCGGCGGCTCCGTTGCGGAGGATCGGATTCGAGTCGTGGCGCTTCCATGTGCGCAGATCGCGGGAGATCGCCACACCGGTCTGCTCATGCCAGCGCTGCTCCGTGGTCTTCGCGTTGTAGAAGAGATGGAAGACGCCGTTCTCTTCTACCAGGCACGGTTTATAGAGCCCGCCACGCTCCCACGCCGCGCCATCCTCGGGGTGCAGACAGGGTGGATCGATCTCCCACTTTCGCAAGTCACTCGACCAGCAAAGTCCAATGGCCGCCGAACCTTGCTCGTAGCCCGGCTTTGGATACGCGTGGTAGACGCCCAGGTAACGGCCGCGTATCTTCTTGAGCCGGCCTTCGGAAAATAGGCCGTTTTCGCGCACGATCCAGTTCATGGCGACGTTGTAGCGCGTGATCTCGCTGCGCGGATCGCGGCCCAGAATGAGTCCCTCGGGTTTCCAGTCGAGCAGATTGTCCGACGAGGCGAGACCCGTCTGATACCCGGCTCCGTCGAAGGCCACGAACGTCATGTAGTACCGCTCGCCGTCGAGGAAAACGAACGGGCAGTCCACTGCTTTTTCGTCGTAGGCTCCGGGCTTGCCCGAAGCCCGCACCGCCAGCCGGTTCAGCTTATAGGGCGTGCGCAGATCTGCAGGGATCGGCGCGCCACGGAGAGGCATCCCGGCGATAGAAACTCCAGCGGCGGTCTTCAGGAAGCCTCGGCGTGTGGGTGGCGGGAGGAGCATGGAATCAATCTAACCGACTCGAGAAATGGATGCGCGAGGATTCGCTATCTGCTGCACTGGTCGCGGTCCGGGCGGGCGGGTGCGGTAGAATCTACATTTTGGTCCCGGACCCCCGATGGTTCTTTCCAGCTCCGTTTATTTCGTTTTCCTGGTCGGGATATTCTTGCTTTACTGGCCGCTGTCCCGATGGCGCGCCGGCGGGCTGGCTGTCCTGCTCTTCGCAAACTATTATTTCTATGCGAAGTGGGATCTCTTCTATCTGGTCCTCATCCCCTCTGCTTCGTTCATCGACTACTCGATCGGGCTCGGATTGGGCGCGTCGAAAAGGCCGTGGGTCCGGCGGCTGCTTGTCTCGTGCAGCCTGCTGATGAATCTCGGCATCCTCGCCACGTTCAAGTACATGCCGTTTTTTCTCTCGGCCTGGTCCGGAGCGACCGGGCACAAAGCCCCGGAATGGCACTGGACGTTCTCCCTCGGCATTTCGTTTTACTGCTTCCAATCGCTCACCTACACCATCGATCTGTACCGGAATGACGGCAAGCCAGTGCGCAGCTTGCTGACGCACATGACCGCCGTGAGTTTCTTTCCGACTACCCTCTCGGGACCGATCACGCGCGTTTTGCCACTGGCTCTACAACTTGAGAAGACCGGCAAGAAGCTGGCGGCCGAGGAAAGCGGACGCGCGCTGTTCCGCATCGCGCTGGGCGTGTTCAAGAAGTTTCTGATCGCCGACTACCTGGCCGAGAACCTGGTCAATCGCGTCTTCGACACGCCGGGCCTGTACACTGGCATGGAGACGCTGATCGGCGTGTGGGCGTTCGCCTTCCAGCTCTACTACGATTTTTCGGGCTACACAGATCTCGCCATCGGTAGCGCCATGCTGCTCGGCATCAAGCTGCCTGAGAATTTCAACCGGCCCTACACGGCGCTCAACATCAGCGATTTCTGGCGGCGCTGGCACATCTCTCTCTCGAACTGGCTGCGCGACTACCTCTATTTTTCGTTGCCGGGCCTCAGGTCCAAGTGGAAGATTTTCACTTACATCAACCTGACCCTCACCATGGTGCTGGGCGGTCTGTGGCACGGAGCGGGTTGGACGTTCGTGGCCTGGGGCACGCTGCACGGTGTTGCTCTGGCGGTGCATCACGGTTTCCGGACCGCGCGGGGCAATCCGAGACCCTCAAATAACGTCTGGATTCGGGCTTTTTCGCGGCTTTTGACGGCAAATTACGTCGTTTTTTGCTGGATTTTCTTCCGGGCCTCCTCGTTCCAGAATGCCCGCGACATCCTGGGCAGGATCGCCTCGCTGACGGTCTCATTCGCCAATATCTCTACGGGACTGTTTGCGGTGCTGGCGATCGCAGCGGCGGCGCACTTCTCCCCGAAGAAGTGGTACGACGTCTCGGTGCGTCAATTCGTCCGCGTGCCGTTTTATGCGCAGGCCGCCATGCTGGCTTTGCTGGTGCTGGCCATCGAGTACATCGCCGTCACCGGCGCGGCGCCGTTCCTTTATACGAAGTTCTGAACCATGCCCTGGCCCCGTCATCCGTTGCTCTTCCTCGCCGCCTTCATCGCGATCATCGCGACGCCGCGCTACATTCCGCAGCTCCATGACTGGCGGCTGTTCGATTGGTCCACGGTGGGCCGCGTGATGGACTTCCAGCCGCACAAGCGGAGCCTGATCCCGTTGGAGGAGGAGCAGGCGCGGCTGCGGCCCGACCTCGCCCCAACCCGGTCGGGAGCCCATCAATTCGTCGATCCCACAGGGTCGCTTGCGCCCTTTTACGCGGCGCTGCTCAGGGTCGAACGGCACGAGCCCGGCGCGGTCGTCAAAGTCCTCCACTTCGGCGACTCGCCCACCACGGCGGATCTCATTACGGCGGATGCGCGTTCCATGTTGCAGGCCAAGTTCGGCGATGCGGGCCATGGCGTATACCTGATCGCCAAGCCGTGGGCCTGGTATGACCATCGCGGTTTCTCGTCGTCGTCTTCCGGATGGACGATCGATCCCGCCACGCTGCATGCGCAGAAGGACGGCTGGTACGGCTTGGGCGGCGTCAGCTTCACCGGAAATCCGGGCGCCTGGTCTAAGGTCACACTGAAAGAGCGAGGCCAGACGCGGCTCACTCTGCACTATGTTGGAATGCCAGGGGGCGGTAAGGTGGTAATTGAAACCGACGGATCTCCCCTTGCCACGCTCGATACTTCGATGCCGCGCAAGACCGCCGCGCACGAATCGTGGAGCATCCCCAGTACGACACATGAGATTGCCATTCGCGTGGAGGGCGCGCCGGTACGGCTGTTCTGCTTTGAGTTCGAAAAGGACGCAACGGGCGTCATCTACAGCAGCATCGGACTGAACGGGACCTGGGCGGGCGTGCTCGCTTCTTACACGAACGGGCCGCATTGGGCCGAGCAACTGCAGGAGGCGCATCCGGACCTGGTAGTGCTGAGCTACGGAACGAACGAGAGCGGCTATGGCAGTTACCTGGATTCGACTTACAGCCGGGATTACCGGGAGATTCTGCGGCGCCTCAAGACCGCGCTGCCGGACACGCCGGTCCTCGTGATGAGTCCCATGGACCGTGGCGCTCGCGAAAGCGGCGGCGCGATCGGAACAATTCAGACCCTGCCACGTCTGATCCACATGCAGTCCCAAATGGCGGCCGAAGACAATTTCGCCTTTTTCAACACGTTTGAGGCCATGGGCGGCGAAGGCACGATGGGCAGATGGTATCAGGCTGAACCCAGGTTGGTCAGCGCCGATTTTATCCACCCTCTGCCCAGTGGCGCGCGCATCGTGGGGACCTTGCTTTTCCAGGCGATGACCGACGGCTACAACGCGTGGAAAGTCGAACAAATGCGCAAGTCGCTGCTTGCGCACAGACAGAAGGCGCGATCCGGATCGGACGGCAAGGAGAGTGCGGGCAAGTGATGCGCCTTCTTTGTTTGCTCCTGGCCGTATCGATTCTGCTGCCGCTTGGCGCGGAGGAACCCGCGAAAAAGAAGAAGAAGGCGGCAGACAAGGCGGCGGCTTCCTCCAAACCGGCGAAGAAAAAGCGCGTTCCAAAGCCTCCTCGCGCCACCCCGGAGCAGCGAGTGGAAGCGTCGCATTTCGTGCAGGAACATGCCGGGGACACGATGGATCTGGGTGTCCAGAACCCCGCCGCGTTGATCCCGTTTTTCGAACGGCTGCACCGCGCACAAGAGCCCGGTGCGAGCGAGGCGATACGAGTCCTGCAGTTCGGCGATTCGCACACGGCCTCGGACGACTGGCCGGCGGCGATCCGCGGCCCTCTGCAAGCGAAGTTCGGCGAAGGCGGCCCCGGCTTTGTGCAGACCGGTCACCCCTTTGAGGGCTTTCGGCGCTACGATGCCAAAGGCTCGCAGTCGCACGGCTGGCATTCCGCAGGGCTGCTGAGCCGGGAAGGGGATGGGTTGTACGGGATCTCCGGAGTCCGTCTTTCCACCGCTCAAGCCGGAGCGACGCTGACGCTGGACGCGGACGGCTCGTCGGTGGAGCTCTTCTATTGGAAACAGGCCGGCGGCGGCGCCGTTTCCATCGAAGACAACGGAGCGCCGCTGGGAACGATCGAAACCGAGGGCGAGGCCGGCCCCGGATTCTGGCGGAAACCGGTCGCCGCGGGCCCGCACCACTTCGTGCTGCGCACGGAATCCGACGCGCCCGTCACCGTCTTCGGCTGGACCGTCGAGAAAGATCACGGCATCACCTGGGAGACGCTCGGGCTGAACGGCGCGCAGGCCGATCTCCTGCTGCTCTGGAACGATGCTCTATTGGAAGCGCAGATTGCACGCCGCGATCCCGCGCTGATCGTGCTCGCCTATGGAACGAACGAGGCCCGGCGTTCCGACTGGACGATGGAGACCTATCGCGACATGCTGCGGCAAGTGCTGAAACGCCTGCGCACAGCCGCTCCGCTGGCCAGCGTGTTGGTTATCGGCGCCCCCGACCAGTCCATGCGGTCGGGAATACGATGGGCCACCGTGGATGGCGTCGACCGGATCCTCACCGCGCAACGCGAGGCGGCGATTGCCGAAGGTTGTGCATTCTGGAATCTTCGAATGGCTATGGGCGGCAAGGGATCCATGAAACAATGGGTAACGGCGGGTCTGGCGCAAGGCGATTTTGTCCACCTCACGGGGGCGGGTTACCGCCTCTGGGGCGAATCGCTTTCGCAGTTGCTGATACAGAATTACGGCGTGTACCAGACCGTGCGCCGGCAAGTCTTCGGGAATACTGAAAATGGACCGTCGCTCAAAACTCATTGAAATTCTAAGCCGGGTTGCGCAGAAAGACGTGAACCCCTCCGACGACGAGTCGTTATTCGACTCGGGAACGCTAGACTCCTTCGCCCTGCCGGACCTCGTCACGGCGCTCGAACAGGAGTTCGGCATCTCCATTCCCGACGCGGACATGAATCCTCGCAAGTTCGAAACCGTCGCTCGCATCGGCGAGTATCTGGACGCACGGCAATAGCACATGTCGTTCATCAAAGAGTTCGGTTGCTGGCTACCTGAACGGGTGGTGACCAGCGAAGAGGCGGGAGCGTGGGTGGGCTCTGACGCCGCGTGGGTCCGCACCGTGAGCGGCATCGAGGAGCGCCGATTTGCGAAGGACGACGAATCCGTTTCGGACATGGCTGCGTGGGCGGGCCTGGATTGCCTGCATCGTGCAGGCATGCCGCCCAGCGCTCTGGGCATGGTCATCGTAGCGAGCAGCTCATTCGATCGTTGTTTCCCCGGTCCTGCGGCGGAAGCGGCGTTGAAACTGGGTATCCCCGGCCGTCCCGCGCTCGATATCACCATGGCGAGCGCCGGATCGCTGTTCGCGCTTTCCCTGGCCCGGCGGTTGACGAATCCGCTGGGCCCGATTCTGGTGATCGGCGCCGAGAAGATGTCGTCGGTGGTGACCCGCGAGCCGAGAGAGAAGGGCGTGGCCATCCTGTTTGGGGACGGCGCGGGCGCGGCGCTGGTGACGCCCGACGCGGGTGGCCTGGAACTCCTGGACTCTGAGCTGGCCTCCGACGGCACCTATGCCGCGGATCTCTTTCTGGACCCCTACAAGCCGCTCTTCATGAACGGCCGAAGCGTCATCATGCAGGCCTCGCGGAAGGTCCCGGCGGTGATTCGTACGGTGCTGCAAAGACACGACATCGCGCCGGCCGAGGTGGCTTCGTTCCTGATGCATCAGGCAAACCAGAACCTGATTGTTAAGATCGCGGCAGCGCTGAAGGTCCCGGTGGAGCGTTTCTACTCGAACATCGCGCGTTATGGCAATACGTCGTCGGCGTCCATGCTGATCGCCGCGGCCGAATGGAGCCGCGAGACGCCGCAGTTGAGCAAGGGAACGCCTGTGGTCTTTTCCGCCTTTGGAGCGGGCTTCCATTGGGGCGCCGTGCTGGCTCGCGCTGTTTAAATGGCGAAAGTGGGGCGGCTCTCCAGAGCCGCGTGGGGCCTCCAGGCCCCGCACGACTAGAATGTTCGGGCGGACGCTGGAGCGTCCGCCCGGCCGTGGACGGCCGCCCCACCACAAGCCGCGTGTTCCGGCGGCATAATGTTTCATACATTAATTCCCCCGCCGGCTCTGAACCCGGTCCCGGTATCTGGCGTAATTCCATAGAGGCTCTTGAGAACAAACATGAAAAGCTTACTCCTGCTCGCCGTTGGCTGCACGTTGCTCGCCTCTCCGCAGCCACCTGCGCTTCGTCTTCCCACCGATGTGGTCCCAAGCCGCTACCACCTGGAACTGAGCTTGGATCCGGCCAGGACCGACTTTGCCGGCGTCGTCACGATCGAGCTGAAGGTCCGCAAGCCGGCGGCCATCGTCTGGCTGAACCAGAGCGGCCTGACAATCAGCGCCGCCAGCGCCGAACAGGTGGGCGTGAAACAGGAAGTGAAGGTCGTCCCCGGCGGCGACGATTTCGTTGGGTTTGAGTTCTCGCAACCTCTGTCCGCCGGCGAGGCGCGTCTGCGTGTTCAATTCACGGGCAACGTGAATCTGAAGGCCGGCGCGGGCATCTTCCTCAGCAAGCGGAACGACGACCGCTACCTCTACACCCAGTTCGAGCCCATTGATGCCCGGTCCGCGTTTCCATGCTTCGACGAGCCGGGCTACAAGGTTCCCTGGCAGGTGACGCTGCACGTGCCCACCGGCCAGACTGCAGTCTCCAATACGCCGGTGCAAAGCGAGCGGGTGGACGGCGCGGTCAAGCACGTCGTTTTTCGCCCGACCACGCCGCTGCCCAGCTATCTGGTCGCCTTCGGCGTTGGCCCGTTTGAATTCGTGGATGCCGGGAAAGCCGGCCGCAACAAGGTGCCGGTCCGCATCGTGGTCCCGCGCGGAGATGGTCCGCGGGCGAAGTACGCCGCCGAGGTGACGGCTGAGATCATCACGAGACTGGAAGCATACTTCGACATCCCCTACCCGTTCGAGAAGGCTGATCAGTTGGCCGTGCCGCTTTCTTTCGGCGGCGCCATGGAGAACCCGGGCCTGGTGACTTACGACGCCGGCCTGATCCTGGCTCCTCCTCAAGGCGAGGACACGCTGCAGCGGCAGCGCACCTACGCCGTGGTGGCCGCGCACGAGTTGTCGCACCAATGGTTCGGCGACCTTGTCACGATGGCCTGGTGGAACGACACCTGGCTCAACGAATCGTTTGCCACGTTCATGGAGCAGCGCCTGGTCGCCAAATGGAAACCCGAATGGCAGACCAAGGTGGACGATCAGGGTTCGCGCAACTATGCCATGTGGCTCGACCGGCTGGCCACGGCCCGGCGCATCGATCAACCGATTGAAGCCAAGAGCGATATCGCCAACGCCTTTGACGGCATCACCTACCAGAAGGGCGGAGCGGTGCTGAGCATGTTCGAGCACTTCATGGGCGAGGAGAAGTTCCGCCAGGCGGCGCGTTTCTACCTGAACAAGCACGCTCAGGGCAATGGCACGGCACAGGATTTTCTGGACGCTTTGGGCGAGATGGGCGGGGCGAAAGTCCCAGCCAGTTTCCGGACATTTCTACAGCAGCCCGGCTCGCCCGAGATTCACATGACGCTCAAATGCGACGGCGCGGGCCCTCGCATCGAGATGGAGCAGGAACGCTTCCTCCCGCTGGGCAGCGTGGACGCTGAGGCGCATTCCTGGAAGGTCCCGGTGTGCGTGGCCTACGACAACGGCGGGAAACGCGCGACCGAGTGCACCACGCTCGAAGCTAAGGTCGGAACGCTGGCGCTCAAGAGCAAGGGCTGTCCGGCATGGTTCCTGGGCAACGCCGACGAGGCGGGCTACTATTACACGCGATACGAGGGACCGGTGCTGATGAAACTGGTGGAGAACCGCGGAACACTGACTCTGGCCGAACAGGCCGGTCTGTTCGGAGAGCTCGATAACGTGATGCGCGCCGGCCGGTTGCCGGTCTCGATCGGGCTGAAACTCGCCGTCCAATTGAAGGATGAGCCGAAACGCCAGATTGCCGAATCCGCAATTCAGTTCGCGGGGGTGCGCCTGGCATTCCTGCCGGTCAACCTGCGACCGAAGTACGCGCAGTATGTCCGTGAGAACTTCGGGCCTCGCGCCCGCCGCCTGGGGTGGGTGCCCAGGGACGGCGAGAGTGAAGACGATCGTCTGCTCCGTCCGGGTCTGGTGGGTTTCGTCGCGCGGGACGGCCAGGATCCGGAGCTGATCGCCAGTGCCCTGGAGCTCACAAACAAATGGCTGGACACGCGTCAGGCGCTGCCCGCCGACACATTCAATGGCATCTTTGACGTTGCCGGCCGCAACGGTGATCTCGCGCTGTACGAGAAGATCCTGAAGGTTGCCAAGTCCGAGAAGGACGAGTTTTTCCTGCAGACCCTCGTCAGCGCTCTGGGCTCGTTCCGCGATACGAAACTCGTGGCGCGCAACCAGAAGCTCCTGCTGGATGGCACGTTCGACGTTCGCATGAGCTTCAACCTCCTGTTCGGACCGACGTCCTTTCCGGAACTGGCCCGTCTCCCGCTGGAGTTCGTGGAAGCGAACTACGACGCACTCCTCGCGAAGCTGCCTACTGCGGCGGGAAGCGACTATGCCGCCTACCTGCCGGAGACGGCGAACTTCGCGTGCAGCACCGAAGAAGCCAAGCAAGTGCAGGAGTTTTTCGGGCCGAGAATGGCCAAGGTGAACGGAGGCCCCCGGAATCTCGCGCAAGTCCTTGAGAGCATCCGGCTTTGCGAGGCTCGCAAGAAGATCCAGCAGCCTGACCTGATTCAGTATTTCGAGAGCCGCTAAGGCGGGGCGCCAGACCCGCGCCAGCCGTGCTCCTGGTCATCCTGTAAGGTCCGGCGATCCTGAAGCGGGGCGGCGCACCGCCCCACGAGGCCCAAGCTGGCGTATCGAACACCCGCCGGACGGTAGTGACGATGGAAGCAAGGTTACCTCCCGGTACCCACGACAAAGATGACTCTCTTGTCCGTACCTCATTGACAGGACGTGCCATCTCCTCCCCGGTCCCTGTGACTTCGCTCCCAGTACTCGCATCAAAAGCAAAGGGAACAACGTCAAGCCCTTTTGACGTAGTAGACTACGGGGAAGTCGGAATGGCCTATTGCACACAGTGCGGAAACCCCGTGGGTGACCGCGATCTCTTCTGCGCCGAATGCGGCGCCCCTCAGGGCGTCCGCGCCGCCGGATCGCGCCCCTCCACTCCACCCCCGGGAACCGGTTCCTCGTTTGCTCCTCCCCCGCCGCGCCCAACGCCCGCGTCGCATCCCGCCCCGCAGTTCATGGCCGGATGGCCCGACAACAAAGTGGCCGGGCTTTGCTACATCCCCTTCGTGGGGTGGGTCTTCGCCATCGTTGTCCTGGCGGCCGAGCGCTTCCGCAATGCCACCGAGGTCCGATTCCACGCGTTCCAGGGCTTGTATCTCTTCGTCGTTTATCTCATCTTGAATTGGGTCTTCGATCCGCTGGCCTCGCACAACCACGCGCTAAGGCAGCTCACCGACCTCATTCAGCTTGTGGTCATCGGCGGGGGGATCTTCATGCTCGTCAAGACCAATCAGGGGAGCCTGATCAGGCTGCCGTTTCTGGGTGAGCTCGCTGACAAGTCTGTCTCCGAGCAGAAATAGCGCCTGGCGTAGGAACATCTATTCCACGAGGGCGTAGTGGTATAATTATTCATCGAGCTGAATAATTAACCGGTCTTTCAGGAGAGCCTCGTCGCCATG
>Ga0302270_10000586_pt1 | contig 38907 bp, 42 predicted proteins | sample III_Bog_E2_3_FD_198773 | JGI IMG/M metagenome (GOLD analysis project Ga0302270, IMG submission 198773) | Peat permafrost microbial communities from Stordalen Mire near Abisko, Sweden - III_Bog_E2_3 | ecosystem: Environmental > Terrestrial > Soil > Wetlands > Peat | place: Sweden: Abisko... | reverse complement strand
AGCCGTTCTTGGTGGAGGTGATCCGTTCCTGGAGCGCGCCCATCTCGGTTCCCAGGGTGGGCTGGTATCCCACCGCGGACGGAATGCGTCCAAGCAGCGCGGAGACTTCCGAACCCGCCTGGGTGAAACGGAAGATGTTGTCGATGAAGAGCAGCACGTCCTGGTTCTGCACGTCGCGGAAGTATTCGGCCACCGTCAGGGCCGTGAGGGCCACTCGCGCGCGCGCGCCCGGGGGCTCGTTCATCTGGCCGTAGACGAGCGCGGTCTTTCCCAGCACCCCGGCTTCTTCCATCTCCCCGTAGAGGGCGGTTCCCTCGCGGGTGCGCTCGCCGACACCTGCGAACACCGAGTAGCCGCCGTGGTACTTGGCGATGTTGTTGATGAGTTCCTGGATCAGCACGGTCTTGCCCACGCCCGCGCCCCCGAACAGACCGACCTTCCCGCCCTTGGCGTAGGGCGCCAGGAGGTCCACCACCTTGATGCCGGTCTCCAGGACCTCGGCCTGGGTGCTCAGGCGATCGAATTCGGGAGGTTCGCGATGGATGGGCATGGAGGTTTCGGCGCCGATGGGTCCCTTCTGGTCGATGGGCTCGCCGATCACGTTGATCACCCGGCCCAGGGTCTTCTCCCCGACCGGGGCCTGGATGAACCTTCCGGTGTCGCGAACTTCCAGTCCCCGCGAGAGTCCGTCGGAGGAATCCATGGCGATGGTGCGCACGACGTTGTCGCCCAGGTGCTGCGCCACTTCCAGGACCAGGTTGTCCGGCTTGTCGGAGATCGAGGTGTTCGTGGTCACGAGTGCCTGGAGGATGGGCGGCAGGTTCCCGTCCTCGAAGGACACGTCCACGACGGGACCCAGAACCTGGATGATCTTGCCCTTGGCGGTTGTGGTGCTCATGGGATGTCGATTCCTATCGGATGGATTCGGCGCCGGCGATGATCTCGACCAGCTCGGTGGTGATCTGGGCCTGGCGTGCCCGGTTCTTCTGGAGGGTGTACTTGTCGATCATTTCCTGACCGTTCCGCGTGGCGCTGTCCATGGCGGTCATGCGCGCGCCCTGCTCGCCCGCCGCGTTCTCGAGAAGCGCGTTGAGCACCAGGAAGCGGATGGACTGGGGGATCAGCTTGGAGAGGAGCTCGGCCGGAGGCGGCTCGAACAGCACGGGAGCGGCGGACGCGTGCTCGGCGGAGGTGACGGCCGAGGGGAACAACTGGAGGGCCTGCGGGGTCTGGGTGAGCGCCGACTGGAAACTGTTGTTGACCAGCCAAAGTTCGTCCGTTTTCCCGTCGAGGAAATCCTGGATGAGACGTTCGGCGATGGGTCGGGCCGTGGAAAGCGAAGGTCTCGCGACCGCCTCCTGGAACCATTGTCCGAGGGAAGATGCGGGGAGTTTTCCTTTGAGGGCGTCCCAGCCGCGTCGGCCCGCGAAGTGGATCGTGCAGGGCGTTCCCTTGGAAAGGCGCGCGTGCAGTTCGGCGAAGCCGGGCCGACCCTCGGTGGCGGCGTCCATGGGGCGCAGTCCCAGGATGCGCTCGAAGGCTCGGATCAAGCCGTTGTTGAAGGCGCCGCATAGACCCTTGTCGGAGGTGAACAACACGATGGAGACGTGCTTGACGGGTCGGGCACCCAACCACGGGGAGACGTCGTCCGGGAGATCTTCCATCGCCACCCGGGCCTGCAGGTAGGCCAAGAGCGTGGTGAGCTCGGAGCGGTAGGGACGCGTGCGCTCGATGGCCCCCTGGGCACGCCGAAGCTTGGAGGCCGCGACCATCTTCATGGCCGCGGTGATCTTCTTCGTGTTCTGGAGGTTCTTGAGCTTGTTCGTCAGCTCCTTGATGGTCGGCACCGGAGCGTTCTCCCTACGCCTGGAAGGCCGCGTTGAAGTCCTTCAGGGCGGCCTCGATGCGGGAACGGAGACCGTCGTCCAGGGCCTTCTTGGCTTCGATGTCGGAGACGAGGGATGCGTGCTTGGCCCCGACGAACTCGAGGAATTCCCTTTCCCATCGGCTGATCTGGGACACGGGCACCGCGTCGATGAAGCCGTTGGTTCCGGCGTAGATGACCACCACCTGGGTTCCCACGGACTGGGGCTGGAACTGCGGCTGCTTGAGAAGCTCCGTGATGCGCTGGCCGCGGGCCAGTTGCTTCTGGGTGGCCGGATCCAGGTCGGAGGCGAACTGGCTGAAGGCGGCCAACTCCCGGAACTGGGCCAAGGTGAGGCGCAGGGTTCCGGCCACCTGCTTCATGGCCTTGATCTGGGCGTCTCCACCCACCCGCGACACGGAAATTCCCGCGTTCATGGCCGGTCGCAGGCCCGCGTTGAACATTCCCGATTCCAGGAAGATCTGGCCGTCCGTGATGGAGATCACATTGGTCGGGATGTAGGCCGAAACGTCGCCCGCCTGGGTTTCGATGATGGGCAACGCGGTGAGCGAGCCCGCACCGTTCTTGTCGGAGAGCTTGCATGCGCGTTCCAGCAGGCGGGAGTGCACGTAGAAGATGTCGCCGGGGAAGGCTTCGCGCCCCGGGGGCCTGCGCAGGAGCAGGGACATCTGCCGGTACGCCTGGGCCTGCTTGGTGAGGTCGTCGAAGATGATCAGGGCGTGGCCGCCGTTGTCGCGGAAGAATTCCGCCATGGCGCAACCCACGTAGGGAGCCAGGTACTGGAGAGGAGCGGGAGCCGCGGCTCCGGCCACGATCACGGTGGTGTACTCCATCGCGCCGTGGGCGCGCAGCTTTTCCACCACCTGGGCGACGGTGCTCTGCTTCTGGCCCACGGCCACGTAGAAGCACTTGACGTCCTTGCCCTTCTGGTTGATGATCGTGTCCAGCGCGATGGCGGTCTTGCCCGTGCCCCGATCGCCGATGATCAGTTCGCGCTGTCCTCGACCGATGGGCGTCATGGAATCGATGACCTTGATGCCGGTCTGGAGCGGTTCGTGCACGTTCTTGCGCGCCATGATGCCCGGTGCCTTCACCTCGATGCGCTGGCGCGCCTCGGCCACGATGGCGGGACCCCCGTCGATGGGGTTGCCCAAGGCGTCGACCACGCGTCCGAGGAGCGAGTTCCCGGCCGGAACGGAGGCCTGGATCTTGGTCCGGCGAGCCACGTCCCCCTCGCCGACGGAGTTGATCTCGCCCAGAAGGACGACGCCGACGTTGTCCTCTTCCAGGTTCAGGACCAGGGCGAACACGTCGTCCTTGCCCTCGAACTGGACCAGCTCGCCGGCTTCGACGGTGGGAAGACCCTGCAGGCGGGCGATGCCGTCGCCCACCTTCAGGACGATTCCCGTCTCGTAGCTTTCCGCGGAGGGCGAGAAGCCCTCCAGCTGCTTGCGGAGGAGGGATGCGATCTCGTCGGGACGGACTGTGTCGATCATGGGTTCCTAGGTCGGCGTCTAGGCCGAAAGAAGGGCCCGTCGGGCCTGGTTCAGCTGGTTGTTTGCGGTGGCATCCAGGACGGTGGATCCCAGATGGACCTTGAATCCGCCGAGGACGGAGGAATCCGTCTCCTGCGAGAGACTGACCTTTGAGCTCGCGGTGGAGAGCGTCCGCTCCAGGCTCTGCACCTGGGCGGAAGACAAGGGCAGGCGCGAACGGACGACGCCGTGCGCCAATCCCGACCGGGATTCGCGAAGCTCCAGCAGGCAGCTCGCGATGGAACTGATCTCGCCCAGCCGTCTCCGGGAGGAGAGCAGGGATACGAGTCGCCCGAGGACGGAATCCACGGAAGGCGATCCCAGGGCCGTCCGGAGGGCTTGCGCCCGCTTCTCCGCGGGAACGGTGGGATCGCCGAGCAAACTTGTGACATTTTCCGGCAATTCGGCGAGTCCGCGCAGGACCGGGAGCGAACGCTCCAGCTCCCCGGACGCGGAGAGCACGTCCAGGAGGGCCTTCGCGTATCGTGGTGCCGCCTTCGACATCAGTTCTTCGCGACCTCCGACATCAGCCGTTCGGCGAATTCCGCGGACTCCGCACCTTCGAGCTTGTGGCGCAGGATGCGCTCGGCCACTTCCACGGAGAGCTCCGCGGCGTCGCGGCGCAATCGGGCGGCGGCCTGCTGGGCGGCGGCGTCGATTTCCGTCTTCGCGAGGCCCACGATCCTTTCCGCCGAGGCCTTCGCCTCCGATTCGGCCTGGGCCCTGAACTTGGAGGCGAAATCCCGCTGTTCGGAGAGGATCCGGGTGGCTTCGACCCTGGCCTCCGTGAGGATCCGCTGCTGCTCGGTCTCGGACGACGCGGCCATGGCCGCCACTTCCTCGGCCCGGGACAGCGATTCCTTGAGTTTCCGCTCCCGTTCCGCGACGGATGCCAGGATGGGCTTCCACGCGAACTTGTGCAGGAGCACGAGGAGTACGACGAAGATCACCCACACCCAGATCATGGTTCCCGGGTTGGGGGCCATGAGCTCGGAGGCGATTCCGCCTCCCCCCTCCGCCGCTGTGCTTGCCTGGACGTCCGGCATGGCTTACTTCAGCAGGACGATCAGGAGGCTGATGACGCCGCCGAGCAGGGCGACGCCTTCGATGAGGGCTGCACCCAGGATCAGGTTGGCGCGCAGTTCGTCCTTCATCTCGGGTTGGCGGGCGATGGCCTCCACGGTGGAAGCCGTGGCCCGGCCGATGCCGATGCCGGCTCCGATCGCCGCGAGTCCGGCTCCGATCGCCGCCAAACCTCCGCCGAGGTTCCCGATGTTCGTGATGTCCATTTGTTCTCCTGTTGGTTGGGAAGAGATTGGGAGTGGGGAGGACTCAATGTTCCTGGTGGAGCGCGCCGCCGATGTACAGCGAGCTCAGGAAGGTGAAGACGAAGGCCTGCAGCACGCAGACCAGGACCTTGATCACCAGGATGAAGAGGAGGAAGGCGAGGGGAAGGGGGGCGGTGAGGAGCAGGGAAATGCCTTCCGAGCCTCCTCCCAGGAGCCCGTGCAGACTTCCCGCGATCATGGGTGCCAGGATGGAGATGAGCCCCGCGATCACCAGGATCATGATGTGGCCCGCCGCCATGTTCGCGAAAAGGCGGATGGTCAGCGAAAAGGCGCGGATGAAGATGGACACGATCTCGATGGGGGCGAGGATGGGCAGGACCCACCAGGGGACACCGGAAGGGACCAGGTTCTTCACGTACCGGAACGGGCCGTTGTGGAAGATGCCCACGGCGTTGAAGACCACGAAGACCAGCAGCGACATGGCGGCGGTGACGGAGATGTCGGCGGTGGCGCCCGCGAACAGAGGCACCAGACCCATCAGGTTCAGCACCGTGATGAAGAAGAAGAACGTGGCGAGGAAGGGAACCCACTTGTCGCCGTCCTCCTTGCCGATGCTGGGCCGGGCCACTTCGTCGCGGATGTAGAGCAGCAGGACCTCCACGATGTGCCCCAGCGGCGAACTCGGCAGGAGACCGGCCCTGCGCGCACCGGTGAGGGCCAGCAGGAACGTGAGGACCGCCCCGATGAGGAGCATGAGGACGTGCAGGGAGAGGAAATGGGGCAGCGGTATGGCCACGCCGGGAAGAATGGGCCACTCGTGGCTGTCCACGATGTGGTGCATGATGAAATCCGAGAGGTTTCCCGATCCGCTCAAAGTTCCTGGACTCCCTGGACGAAGATGATCGATTCGGAGAGCGTAAGAATAAGAAACATCCCGCCCCACGCGGTCGCAAAAACCCGCTCCGCCCCCCCGTTTGCGACAATTCCTGTCACAAACATCCCGGCTCCGGCGGCGAAACGCAGGATCAGGACCGAGAGGCCGCCCGCCACGCCGGATCCCCGGCCCCCGGAAGGGGCTCTCCAAAGCGCCCAACCCAGGCCCGCATGGAGTCCCGCGGCGGCGGTGGCCCAGGCCAAGGCGCGTATTTCGGGAGACCGGAGCATCCGAAGGATGGAAAGGCCCCAGACACCGGCTCCGAAGAGTCCGGGGATCGCGAGGGCCAGGAAGACGGCATGCCGGGACCTCGCCCTCACCGGACCGCCATCAACAACCGCCAAACCACGAACGCGACCCCGAAGAGGGAGCAGATCACCAGCGGGAACGGGGAGCCGAAGCGACGGGTGAGGAACCAGCCCACCACGCAACACGCGGTCAACGACCCGGTGGCTTCGCTTCCGAGGCCGATCCAGCCGCGTTTGGGGTCAGGCGCGTCCAGGGGAGACTTGCCCCGGTTGCATGTCGCACTTGCCGTGGAACACGGCACCTTCCTGGATGATCAGCTCGCGGGTGCGCAGATCGCCCACCAGCATCGCCTTCGTTTCCAGAAGGACGCGGTCGGTGGCCGTCACGTTGCCGTTCACCTTGCCGCCGATCTTGACCGATGCCGCCTGGATCTCGCCCTCCACGACCCCTTGGGTGTGGATGGAGACGGTTCCTGTCGCACGGATGGTCCCTTTGACGGATCCCTCCACGGAGAGATCGTTCTCCACGAGGAGCTCGCCCGTGACCACGGTACCCGAATTGACGAAGGTGAAGCCCTTGCCGCTGGAGATTTTGTCGGACATCGTCTAACGCATCATAGCAAACCAGGGATCGATGGCAAGACCGTGGAACGAAAGCGCCACGACAAAATGCGACGAACTTTCGCCGCCCGCCCGCTGCGTCTTCCCGATCGGTTCCCCGCGGCGCACCACGTCCCCTGTCTGCACGTCGACCTCGCCGAGTTCCGAGAGCTGGCACTCCCAGCCGTCCAGAAGCAGGAGATCCACTTCCAGCCCCGTGGAGGCCGACCATCCCGCGTCCGAGACCACGCCGTCCAGCGGACTTCGGATCGTCGCGGCCGAGGCGGAAAGGAAATTGCGCTTTCCGGGACCCACTTCGGAATTCGGTCCGAGTGCCATCTCCCAGTCGCGCAAGGGTGGCAGGAGGAGCGGAAGCCGCAACGTGTCGTTGCCGGCGCGATGACGGACTTCCTTGGCCAGGAAATCGGAGCGGATGTCGGCGAGGAAGGTCTCGCGTTTCCGCTGGTCGAAGAGATCAGAGGAAGGTGCTTGGGTCGTCGGAGTCCCGTGCACGGTGGGGTCGTCCAGGAAGGATTGGGTGAGGGATGTGAGGGCCTTTTCACGCTCCTCGATGCGGTGCAATTCCTCCTGGAGAAGCCCCACGCGATCCAGCTGTTGGCGCAGCTTCTGGTTTTCCTCCGAGACCATTTCGGCGGCCTGGAGCTTGATGGCGATGCTGCCCAACCAGGTGATCGTGGCACCGGTCAAGATCACCAGGAGAACCAGGGCCACCACCAGGAAATGGAAGAGTCGCAAGGGGATCCCCACCTGCCAGGACTCGCCGGTCAGGTCCCTGAGCACCAGAATCCGGATCCTCTCGCCTTTCATGGCGCCGCGTTCAGCCCGAGGAGAATGTCCGCCAATCGGCTCAGATCGCTTTTGGAGTGGAAGTCCAACCGCAAATGCCCTTTGCCGGATGGTTGGGTTTCCAGGTGGACCCGCGTGCCCAGCCTCAATGCCAGATCCCGCAGGAACGCCTGATGGTTCGCATCCTCGCCCGTGGACTTGCCGGTCCGTTTGACGGATTTGGCCGAAGTGCCGACCTTGCCCGCTTTGGATTCCAAGGTGCGGACGCTCCATCCCTCCGAGACGGCCTGCTGGGCCAGACTGGTTTGTCGAGAAGGATCCAGCGCAGCGAGAACCCGGGCATGGCCCGCGGACAAGACGCCACTGGCGACTTGTTGTTGGATGCCATCCACCAACCGGAGCAGTCGGAGGCTGTTGGTGATGGCGGGGCGACTTTTTCCGAGTTGGTGCGAGAGCTGATCGTGCGTGTACCCGCAGGAATCGATCAGTTCCTGGAACGCCAAGGCCTCTTCGATGGGGTTGAGTTGGACGCGTTGGATGTTCTCCAACAAGGCGATCTCTCGCATCTCCCGATCGGAAACCTGGTCTCGGACCAACGCCGGAATGGTTTCCTTGCCCGCCAACTGGCTCGCGCGGAACCGCCGTTCTCCAGCGATGATCTGGAAATTGGCCCCTTGTCGCCGGACCAGGATGGGTTGGAAGACTCCCTTTTCCCGGATGGATGCCGCGAGTTCTTCCAACTCGGAGGGATTGAAATCCTTGCGCGGCTGGAAGGGATTGGCCTGGATCTGTGCGAGGGACAAGACCGCCACCGTCGAGCCGTCGGTGGCGGGAACGCCGGGGAGATCGTCACGGTGGGCAAGGTTCTTCTCCTGAAAGATGGCCCCGAGCCCTTTGCCCAATCCACGAGGCTTGTTCATCCCGAAATCCCCATGACTTCCTGGGCCAGTTTCATGTAGGCCACGGCCCCCGGTGTCGCGATGTCGTACAGGAGGATGGGCTTTCCGTACGATGGAGCCTCCGCCAGCTTGATCGTGCGCGGGATCACGGAATGGAAGACCTTTTCATGGAAGGAGGTCCTGACTTCGTCGACCACCTGCTTGGACAGGACCGTGGATGCCTGGTGCATCGTGAGCAAAGCTCCTTCGATCTGGAGACTTGGGTTGAAGGATTGCTGGGTGAGCCGGATGGTATTCAAAAGCTCCGCCAGACCTTGGAGCGCGTAGTACTCGCACTGGATCGGGATGAGCACGGACTTCGCCGCCACCAGCACGTTCAAGGTCAACAAGCCCAGGGATGGAGGGGTGTCGATCAGGATGTAGTCGTACCTGGGGGCGAGCAGATTCAGAAGTGTGCGCAGTCGTGTTTCACGTGAAACCATGTTGACCAGTTCGATCTCCGCTCCCGCCAGGTGATGCGACGAGGGGATCAGGTCCAGATAGGGGAGTTGGGTTTTGCGCACGTACCCAGCGGCCGAATCCGGCGTCCAGGGCGAATCGTCCAGCAGGGCTTCGTAGAGCGTTGGCTCGTCCGCCACGGTGACCCCGACGCCTTGGGTCGCGTTGGCCTGGGGGTCGGAATCCACAAGCAAGGTGCGCCGTTCCGCCATCGACAGAGCCGCGGAAAGGTTCACGGCCGTGGTGGTCTTTCCAACGCCGCCCTTTTGATTGCAAACCGCGATAATGCGAGTCATGTCGTTGCCTGGGAAGAAAGGGTGGCCAGCACCAAGGATCTGGTTTCCTGGACCGTTGGAAGTCGATACCGAACATACGACAGGGGGGTGTACCCGTCAATCGCCTCGGCGGTCTCCTGGTGTTTGAAGGTCAGGAAAGTTCCGTTCGGCCGCAAAAAGGGCAGCGCGCGCTCGCTGTCCTCGGGAATTTTTCCCACCGCTCTCGTGGAGACGACGGCTGCCTGGTGGCGAAGATCGGGGAATTCGACGAGGGCTTCCGACTTGGAACAAAGCACGCGCAGATTCATAAGATCCAACTCCTTTTGGGCCTTCAAGAGATGCTGGGCCCGAAGGGCGCGGGGTTCCACAGCCAGGAATCGCCAATGGGGGAGGCAGATGGCCAAAGGGATGACCGGAAGCCCTGCTCCAGAACCGATGTCGATCCACAGCCCTCCCAGGGAAAGTCTCAACTGTTCGGCAACGAGAAGAGGAGCCAACGAATCCAGGATGTGTCGCTCCCATAGGAAAGGGAGGTCCGCCTCGCTCACCAGGTTCTGGGTTCGAGTGGCTCGTCGGAGGAGGTGTTCCCAGGCGCGAAGTTGGGTGGCAGCCTGAGGGGGTGCGGTTGGAGTTGGATCAGAATGTTTCACGTGGAACCAATCGCCGGTGGAAGAAGCCAAAGTGCAGATCCGGAGCCTGTGCGACCCATGGGACAAAATGGAAATCCAGCAACCGATCCCAGAATTCGGCGGCCTCCGGAGGATAGCGATAGAGTTCGAAGACATAGGATGTGGGGGAAGAAGGTGTGAGATGCCCGATCCATAGATCGGGGCGGTGGGATCGGCTCCAACGGCGGGGAAGGGGGGTGACTTGGGTGGGCTGTCCCAGCCAGACTCCGGGCTCGCTTCCGGACGGAGGGCGCTGGTCGGGCAGGAAAGCGACCAAGCCTCCACGGGCGAGAGTCCTGTGGGCATTCTTGAAGCCACGGTTGTCGTAATGGACCGGAGTGCGGTGGAAATGTCGGACGAACTCGAGTAGACCCTGCCCCAGTGGGTGGTGGGCCGAACGGGCAACCCCGATGGCATCCGGGCGAAGTCTGTGGAGAATCCCTGCCAACCATTCCCAATTCCCATGGTGCATGGAAAGGAAGAGGGTGGGGACGCCAGATTGCGTCCAGATCCCGTCCAAATCTCGCAGAGGCTCCAGGTCCAAGCAGTTCCAACCTCCCGTGAGAAGGAGGGTGGATTGTTCGACGGCATGTTGGAAAAGGCGACGTGGAAGATCGGAAGGGCAAGCGGGATCCACGTGACGAGCCAGTTCCAGGATCTCCTTTCTTCGCGGGACGGGGAGAAGGCCCGCAAATACCCTACCGGAGAACCGCGCAAGAACCTGGGCCCGGGAAGGTCGAAAGGGAAGAACCACGCGACAGTGGTCGAGGTAGGGCAGAGGGCGACGCAAGGGCCGGAAACCTAACTGCTGGGTTCCTCCATGCTCCAGCTGGGTCTCTCGCAAGTTGTCCTTTGGCGAGCCGATGATTAGATCCTCCTTCCGATGGACCTTCGAACAAAATCCTGGACCTGTTGGGCCTGCGCAATGGTTTGTCTAGTGGCTTCGTGCAAGCCGAAATCGGGGACCGCACCGTCGACACCAACACCCCCGCCTGCGGCTTTTCAGAAAAGTGCGTTGCTCGGTGGTACGATGACCGCCGATACGGGGATGGCCCTGGTGACCGCGGACTCGCTTCGGGTCCACGGACTGGTCTGGGGTGTTCCTCATGGCTGGGCGCTATCACCCACGGGTCCCCATCCCCGCATCGCCGAGATGCGGACGCCGGGGAACTTGGAAATCCTGGTCTTTTCGCTCGGACGCGGCGGTGGCTCCATCGCCGCAAACCTCCAGCGCTGGGGGGGCCAATTCGATCCCGTTTCGGACAGCGCCATCGCATGGGATACCGCCGGGGGTGTGGTGAGAGCCATCGGGCGGTGGACCGGAAACTATCGGGGAGGGGACGGGTCGGTGGTGTCCGACGGATCCCGTCGAACCATGGTGGGAGGGGTGGTGGAAGGTCCGGGTGGACAGGTCTTCTTCAAGGTGGTTGGGGAGCCCGGAAAGGTCCGGGCCGAACGGGATGCGATCTTCCGCTGGATTCGATCCGGGAAGAGTCCGACCCGGTCATAGCCAGGGGATGGGCGGCTGTCCTGCGCGGGTGCGGGCCAGGAATTCCAGCCAGTCGCCGGAGGGAATGGGCGTGCCGCCGCCATGGGTCCAGACGTAGGTCCATCCCTCGACCTCGCTTCCGTCCTCCCGCATGATCCTGCGCATCTCGCGGCGAAACAGCGATCCCTCCGGGTCGTCGGGGTCGCAACCTTCGAGTTCATCGATGCGCGCCAGGGCCACCTCGGGTATCCGGAACAGCTCGCCGTGGACAATTTCTGTCCCCGGCGCGAGTCCGGGATAGTCGCCCAGATTCCGGAGTTCCCCCGCGACCTTGGCCAGCCCGAGCGATTCGGCGCCGCCCAGCCGCGGAGCCTGCGGCTGCCCGCTGCGCAAGGTCCCGTAGATGAACAGCAGGCAGGTGGGTACGCCGACGGCGATGTCGTGGTGGTGGTCCATCATGGTGGGATGAATGCTAGAACCGAGGGGAGGGTTCCCGCGGGGGAAGGAGAGCGATCACCATCCCGGATCGCGTGTTCCCTCCTCTCCCCTCCGGCGGGTTCCGCCTTACGAAATCGCCACCTGTCGCGCGCCCAGCTCCGGCTTGAGGTAGAGCTTCACGTCGAGCAGGCCGTTGTCGAACTTGGCTTCCACCCGATCGCGGTCGATCGCGTCCGCGAGCTGGAAATGCCGCTCGAATTTGCCGTAGCCGATCTCGGAGTGGCGATAACCCTTGGTGGCGGCCAAGGGGGCGGGGCGCTCTCCCGAGATGGAGAGGACTTGGTCCTTGACCTCCACGCGGACGGATTCCTTGGGCACTCCGGCGAGTTCGGCCCGCAGCACATATCCGTCTTCCACCTGGGCCACATCCACCGCCGGTCGGAAGGTCGCCGTCTGGGGTGTGCGTTCGAACTCGCGGAAGAATTCGTCGAGGAAAGAGCGGGGAGTGGTGATCGTGGCGTACATGGTTGTTCTCCTGGTTTGCGATGGTTTGGACATTCCGAAGGGTGGTTGCCCTCCGCTGGACACGGTCCACCTTGATCAAGGGCCGTGCCATTTGCTGTCACGCCGGGATTCGTGATCCCGACCGCTCGCGAGGGGCTATTCCGTTCCATTCGGAGACGGATCCGATGTTTCATCCGTTTCAGGATCGAGAGCCGCGGGGCGAAACCGGAGTCGGTGATTGTCCGGGCGACATCCAGGTCACTACTTTGGGGGCATGTCATTGCTTCCGGAAGAGAAAGAACTCGTCGCTCGCGGACTTCAACTCTACGCCCAGATGGTGGGGAGCCAGTACGGTCCGCAGGAGATGCAAGCCTTGGTCCCCGTGATCAAGGGAATTCTCAAGAAGCTGGACCAGGCCGCCGCCGGCACCGCATCACCGGGGGTGGCCGCCGCGGGGATCACGGACGAATGGTTCCGGGAGATTTGCGCGACCTGCCCCAAGCTGGGTGGACCCACCGGTTGCCAGGACCCCGTCACGGTCAAGTTTCCGGGAAAATGCGATCCCATCCTCACTTGGGAGAGGAACAAGAGGCTTTCGGGCGCATAAAAACCCGAAAGGAACTTGTCGAGATCCCCCTCGCGGCGTTACAATCGATGGACGGTACCGTAGACCATGCGCATCCTCCTACTCACGCCTGAACATCCTGCCCAGAATACCAAAGGGTCCGGTTCTCCTGTGGGTCGAGATGTCGAGGCTCTCGCCGAGTCCTACCGGAAGATGGGCCACGATGTCCGCGTCACGGCCCCTCTCTACCGACCTTGCGAGGATCCAAATTGGCACGCCGTCGCGAATGTGCGGGTATCCTTCCTGCGCCTTGAGGAGGCTGCGATTCTCGGTGGTCATCCTCGTTGGAGCCAAGTCCGCCTGGTGACCCACCCCGTCCTGGTCCGGGACCATCCCTATCTGGATGCCGGTGGATGGGACCATCCCGACAACGCGCTCCGCTTCGCCCTCTTCTGCGCTTCCGCCTTGGTGGACTGCGCCGCCGAGGATTGGATTCCAGATCTCATCCATGCCCACGAGTGGCAGTCCGGTCTCGCCATCCTCTACGCAGCCGAGCATTTCAAGACGCTTTTCGGCGACACCAAGCTCCTGTTCAGCTTCCAGGACGCCGCTTTCCAAGGTCTTTGCGACCTTTCCTGGACCGGCGAGATCGGGCTGGGGCCGGAGTGGATGCGCCCCGAAGGATTGGAATTCTGGGGTCGACTCAATCTCCTGAAGGCCGGGCTCCTCTGCTCCCACCGCGTCACCCTTCCCAGCCTCCAGTATCTGCAGGAATTGCTGGAGGACAGCCACGGCTACGGCCTCGAAGGGTTGTTCCGGTCGCTGGGCCACAAGGTCGCGGCGGTCAATCCCGGCGTGGACACCTCGGTATGGCGGTTGCCCGAAGGCTTGGGTCGCGATGCGGCGGCCCTGCCGCGCTGGAAGGCCAGGATGCGGCAGGAGCTCGTCGGAGGCGACGACCCTTTCCTGGTCTTCGCCTCCTCCTTCCGACCGGGGAAGGGGATCGACCACGTGCTGACGCTGATGCCGGACCTCCTGAAGATGGGCGTGCGGGTGGGAGTGGTCGGAGGCCATGGCACCGAAGAACACCGGCACCTGGAGTCCGTGGCGAGCAGCCATCCTGACAGGATCCGTCTCTACCCCAAGGGGGACGACATGCTCCGGCAGGTGCTTTCGGCCGCCGACCTCCTCCTCCTCCCGGTGGCCCACCAGCCTGGAGGCATCCTCTACGCCCGGGCGATGACCCTGGGGACGCCCACGCTCGCCCACCGCGCCGGGGCTGCGGCCGACAGGATCGTGCCCTGGCCCAAACCCACCGCAGACGGGTTCCTGTTCGACGACCTGGCCCCCGACACTCTCCTTCGCCAGTTGCGCAAGGCTCTGCAGATCCGGGGAAACGAAGCGGAATGGTCGGCCATGTGCGCGCGCGCCGCCGGACGGGATTTCTCCTGGGACGGGATCAGCAGGTCCTACCTGGGACTGGTGGCCGACGGAGCGTAGGGCGCGATCCGGACGGACACGGCGCCTCCGGTTCCAGCCAGGATCACGCGGTCTCCCCAGATGGAGAGCACATCGATGTTGCCGGACAGTCCGAGTCCGGACTGCCATTCGCGGTGCTCGTCGGAAGCGGGATTCCAGATCGACCAGGACCCCCCGAGGGCCGTGTGCAGTCGGCCGGAACCATCGAAGGACATGCCGGTGAGGGGCCGGTCCGGAATCGTGGTCGCGGTGCTCCCGGGATGGCCGGGCAGGGTGTCCACCTTCAGGAATCGACCATCGCTCCAGGCGATGCGCCAGGGTTCCACGGGTTCCGACGTCGCGAACAGGATGGTGCTGGATTCGCCGGAAAGGAAGGGAGGGCGTTTCCATCCGTCGGGGCCATCCCACCAGAAGCCTCTGTCGGTGGCCGCGAGAAGTCCGACGGGGGTGGAGAGGAGCGTGTGGACCGGGCTCGAACCCGACCACTGAGGCGGATCCGCCCGGAAGGAGCGGTCGCTGGAGGATTTGCGCACCAGCGAATTCTCGGTCCCGCACCAGAGGGTGTCCGCGAGTTCCAGGCAGGAGAGGGTCCGTCCGCCGAACGGGGCCTTGCGACCCGTCCAGCTCTCCTGGAGTCCACGGGGATCCAGGCGCAGGATCCCGTCCTGGACGGAGACCCAGATTCCGTCGGGCCCCGCGGGACAAAGGAGGTGCGGGGAACGCAACTGGTAGAATAGGGGATCGTCGGGCAGGAAGCTCGCCAAGGGATGGTTGGACGCGTCCACGACGGAGATGGAGCCTTTGCACCCCAGGAGCCAAGCGTCCCCGGAAGAGTCTCGCAGGACCTCGACGACGCAGGATTCGGCGAGCCCCGAGGGCACCGGCGAGATCCGTCCCGTGGTGGAACTGCCCGTCCAGATTCCCCTTTCGGTGGCGATCCACAGGTCGCGGCCGTCCAGGACGAGCCCGAACCGGACGCGCTGGTGCAGTCCGTCGGGACCGATCAGGTCGCCAGCCGATTGGAGCCAGCCGGGCGAGGAGGGAAACAGGGGCGGAAGGTCGGAGACCGCGACCGGACGGCTCGATCGGTTGGAGCATCCACCCGGGGGAAGCGCCGTTTCCTGCGCGGATTCCAAGCCCTGCGTCCAGCGGAAGGAGCGTCCGGTGATCGATCCGATCCAGAGGCTCTGGGTTCCGTCGTCGAAACAGAGGCTCGCGATCCCTTCGGCGGGAAGACCCTGCTCGGAACCGTACCATCGGGGTCGAGGAGGGCCGATCCGGGCGAACACCACCATGGAATGCGGATAGGCGACCCAGACCTCGAAAGGGGAGCCGGCGATCGAAACGGGCCTGCCCACCTCTCCCAGGGGACGGGGATCGCCCTGCGACGACAGGACCTGACCCATCGCGGCCAGCGGCAACAGGAAGCCGCCGAGGAAATTCGCCCCGCGGGTCACCGGGGACCGGCCTTGCCAGCGGTGTCCGCCGGAGCCATGAACCGGCCCAGAAGCCAGGAGTGTTCGATCCCGGTCATCAGCCGGTTGCCCTTGCCCACCAGGACGTCGCCGCGCTCGGCCACCTTCTGGGCGCTGTCCGCCAGGATCTGCGTGGTCCGCACCAGGCGGAGTCCGGCGATGCCCAGGCTCTCGGCGGTGACGGAGGTCCTGCGCAGGCCGGTGGCCATCGTGTCCGTCTCCGCGAGGATCCGGGGCACTTCGAATTCCGCCACGGAGCCCAGCTTGTCCAACCTGTCCAGGGTCTTCCCGCTGCGGACCGCCGCATGGTCGAAGGCCGCGACCGTGGTCATGGTGCGCCGATAGAGATCGTCCTTGACCAGGATCGCACCGATCGTGGTGTTCGTGTCCGTCACCAGGCGCAACAGGGAATCGACCCTGGTCAGGGTCATCCGGAATTGGACAGTTAGGTTCGCGATGGAGCCCAAGGCGGTCTCCAGGTCCTGCGGGGGTCCGAGTTTCAGCGTGTCCCCGGGGAGGAGCTGGGGGGCCGAGGGGTCGCCCTTCTCGATGTTGAGCACCCTGTCCGACACCACGTTCCGATCGCGCTTGAAATACGCCACCGAAGTGCGGCGGATGAGGGCGGCGTACCGATGCTTGAGGGAAAGCTGGAGGACGACGCGGGTGTCGGTCAAGTCCAGCCGGACATCCTCGACCGTTCCCACCTGGACTCCGTTGAGCAAAACCTTCGCCCCGCGGGACATGCCGGTGCCGTCGTCGAAGAGGGCGTAGGCGGTGTACTGGGGTTCGAACACGTCGTTGCGCAGCAGGTAGGCGGTGGCGGCGGCGGCGAACACGACGAGGCTCGCGACGAGGACGGATCCCGTCAAGAAGTGGCGCACTTCGCGGATGCGCAGGAGGTCCCTCCAGCCCACGTCCTTCATCCGAACCTCGTTTCCTGGTCGTCCCGGACCAGCTCCCGTTCGCGGGGATCCGGGGATTGGACCAGATCCTCGTAGGTCCGGGCGGGTCGCAGCCGCCCGTCCAGGAGCAGGTGGATCCGCCCACCCAGGAAATGCGCCGACGCGAGATCGTGGGTGACCATCAGGATGGCCACGTTCGAGAGCGCCCTGAGGTTCCCGATGAGGGAGAGCATGATCTCGGAGTTCTTCGCGTCCAGTCCCGCGGTGGGCTCGTCCAGGAAGACCAGTTCCGGACTCATCGCCATGGCCCGGGCCATGGCGGCCCGCCGCTGCATGCCCAGGGAGAGGTGCGCGGGTCGCTTGTCCTCGTGTCCGGTGAGCAGGAGGTTGTCGATCCACCGCCGGGCCGAACGGAGGATCTCGTCGTCGGGGAGATCGGTGTGGTAGCGCATCGGGACGGCGATGTTGTCCAGGACGGACATGTTGGACACGAGGGCGTTGTTCTGGAAGACGAACCCGATGCGCTTCCGCAGTTCCCTCACCCGGAGCCGAGGCACCTCCCAGATGTCCTCCCCGAACAGGAACACCTGCCCGGAGACGGACCCGGTTTCGTCGGGCAGCGGCTTCTCCAAGCCGATCAGAAGGCGCATCAACGTGCTTTTGCCCTTGCCGGACTCGCCCCCCAGGATGCGAACGTCCCCGCGCCGGACCTCGAGATCCAGTCCGTCGAGGATGGCTTCCTCCTGTTGGAATCCGAAACGCAGGCCGCAGGCCTCCGTGAGCACCTCGCTCAAGGCATCACCCCCGTCAGTTGGGGAATCACGAAGATGGCGGCGAAAATTCCGTCCATGGCGACGACAGACACGAACGATTGTACCACTGCCGCGCGGGTGCCCTGGGGGACTTCGTGGCTGCTGATTCCCAGCGACAATCCGTTCATGCAGGCGAGGAGTGCGATGGCCAGACCGAATGCGGCTGGTTTGAGCACCATGATCAGCCCGTCCATCAACCGCAAGGCGCCGGAGACCTTCTCCAGGTAGAGGGGGAGCTCCATGTCCAGGCCCAGCGATCCGGGGAAGACGTGGGCCAGGAGGTGGGCCACCAGGAATCCCCCGAGCAGGGCGCTGGCCGTGAACAGGAGGGAGAGGCAGACCATCCCCACCGTGCAGCCGAGCACGGCCGGGAGGACGAGGAACCGGACGGGGTCGATTCCCATGCTTTCCAGCGCGTCGATCTCCCCGTGGACCTTCATGTTGCCGATGAAGGTGGCCAGCGCGGAGCCCGTGCGGCCGGCCACGATGAACGCCGTGAAGAGGGGGGCGAGTTCGCGAAGGACGGCCAGGACCATCACGTCGCCGAGGAAGTCGGAATTCCCCACCCTGGGGAGCACCGTCGCGAATTCGATGAGGGTCACCCCCCCGATCAGGGTGGCCAGGATCACGATGATGGGGACCGCTTCCACGGCGGTGTAGTAGGTCTGCTGCAGGAAGATCTCGCCGATCTGGCGGGCGGTGGCGGGTCTCCCCGCGAAGGGGCTCGCGACCACCTGCACCAGGAGACGGCCCGCGCGACCGGGAAGCGACGTCTCCCAGAGCTCCCCGATCCAGGTGATCGCGCCGACGATCCGCTTCCCGATCCCGAACGTCATGGAACCGATCCCGGAGGCTCCGCCCGCAGGATGCCCAGGATCCTGTCGCGCAGGGGATCCAGGCCCTGTCCCGTGCGCGCCGAAACGAGAGGGGGAGGTTCGGCGAGGCCGAATTTCGCGGCCACGTCGCGGCGGACGCGGGCCTTCGCCGACTGGTCCAGGCGGTCGGCCTTGTTGAGGAGGACCTGGCAGGGAACCCCCGCCTCGAGGATGCGCCCGAGACAGATTTCGTCCACCTCGCCGTCCACGACCCCGGCATCCAGGATGTAGAACAGGAGGCCGGGTTGGCCCAGCTGGGACAGGTATTCGCCCACCAATCCCGCGAACCCGGCGCTCGCGGAAACGCCTCCCCGGGCGAACCCGAAGCCGGGCAGGTCGACGAACCATCCGGAGCCCGGGAGTTCGAAGAAGTTGATTTCCCGCGTGCGCCCGGGTGTCCGGCTGACGCGAACCAGCCCGCTTCTGCCGAGCAGGGCGTTCTGCAGGGAGGATTTCCCCACGTTGGACCGCCCGGCGAAGGCCACCTGGGGAAGTCCGTCCGTCACGAATTGCGGGTTCGCCACGGCACCCAGCCGAAACACCGCCTTCTGTCCGAGCTTCAGGAAGGGGTGCGCGTCGTTCAAGCCGGGATCCTCCCCTCGAAGGCACGCAGGACAGTGAGGCTGTCGCTGTACTCGAGTTCCCCCCCCACGGGCAGACCTCGCGCCAGCCGGGTGACGGCCACCCCCGGCGGAACGAGCCGCTGCAGGTAGAGAGCGGTGGCGTCGCCTTCGGTGGAGGCCGGAGTGCCCAGGACCAGCTCGCGCACTTCGCCGGAATCCAGCCGCCGCCGGAGGGCGGGAAGGTTCAACCGGTCGGGTCCGATCCCGTCCAGCGGCGAAAGGAGGGCGCCCAGCACGTGGTAGCCGCCCCGGAAGCGGCCGCTGGATTCGAAGGCGGAGATGTCGGCGGGTTTTTCCACCACCAGCACGATCCCGCGCTCCCGCCTGGGGTCCGCGCAGAGTGGACAGAATTCGTCTTCAGCGTAGTTGCCGCAGCGCGAGCAGGACCGCACGACGTCCCGCGCGTTCGCGATGGAGGTCGCCAAGGCTCTTGCCTGCTCCTCGGGACAGCGCAGGAGGTGGTGCGCCAGGCGCTGGGCGGAGCGGCGTCCGACCCCGGGCAGGTGCGACAGCTCGCGCACGAGGTTCTCCACGGAAGGCGCCCAGTCCAACCGCTACTCCTCTCCCAAGGCCACCACCACGGAGTGGAATCGGACCTCGAACCAATCGTCGAAGGCTTCGTGCGCGACGACGGGGCGTCGAGCCGGGTCCTCGATCCAGTGGGAGAGTTCCTTTTCCGCGAGGGCCTTCTTGTGGGGGAGAAGGAATTCCTCCAGTTCCTGGTCGTCTTCCGGGGAAGGGATCAGCACGACCGTCTGGCTGTCGGGGACCTGGAACGCCTCCTCGAGGTCGGACTCGAGCGTGGGGTCGGCGCGCAACAGGATCCTGCGGAACACCTCGGTGGGAACCAGCACGACCGCGGCCAAATCCTCGAGATCCTCCAGTTTTGTCATCATGCCGCAAAGGTAGGCTTACACCCCCTCCGGTCGGGATCACCGCCCCGGTTCGATCGGAAGAGACGACCCCTCCTTCGCCTCCAACCGCTTGGCCAGATTCCGCAGAAGCGCGGCGGAAAGGATCGATTCCACCAGCACGGCGGCGGGAGCCCCCAACGGGCCCCAGCGAGGAACCAACCACCAGGCCAGTCCCAATTGGAATGCCGTCATGCCGATCTCCACGGCGGAATAGGCGGCCACCGCCCGGCGCGCCACGAGCCGGAGGGCCCAGGGCAGGGCGAAGGCGCGGGCGATCTCGGCGACGGCCTGCAGGCGCAGGACCCCCGAAGCGCCCTGGAACCGGTCGGCATAGGCGAGGGAAAGGAGCTGCGGCGCCGCCACCAACACCCCCCCGGCGAGAAGTCCGGCACCGAGGAACGAGAGGGACCCGATCCGGGGATCCTTCGACCGCGCCGCCAGCCGGGGAAGAGCCCAACTCCCGAAGGCGAGCGCCCAGGTTCCGAAAAGGATGTCCGAGAGGCGGATGGCCGCCTGCCAATTGGCACCAGCCTCCAGGCTTCCCCCCAGCACGATCTGGCGCAGTACGATCTGGGCCGAAGGCCCGAGGACGGTGGTCAGAGCCCCCATGGCCAAGAGCGGTCCCCACGACCGGAGATGCGGCAAGTGGCGCCGGAGGGGGAAGAGGCGGGGGATGCCAAGCCACAAGGCCGTGGCGGGGAACGCCACCAGTCCGAAGAGCATCACGCCGGGGACCAGCCCGACGCGTCCCCTTCCCACCCAACCGAGGAGCCACAGAGCCTGCAAAGGGGACAGGAAGGCCACGAGCTGGCTGGTCCGGACCTGGTTGCCCTTGCCGATGGCGATGGCCTGGAGATTGGATCCCGCGGCGAGTAGACAGATTCCGATCGGAAGCACCCACACCGCGCCGGGCAATCCACTCGGAATCCAAATGGCACCCGAGGAGACAAGGACCATCATGGCGACGGAAGAGAGGATGGCGAACGCCTGTCCCAGCAGGAAGCCTTGCGCTCCGCGATCCTCCGCTCCCGTCCCGCCCGCGGCGACCGACTGCTGGATGGGAATCGCGAAGGCCTGGGACGGCAGGGACAATCCGAGGGTCAGGAGGTTCTGTAGCACCCCCAGCGCCAAGACCCCTTCCATGCCCAGGCGAACCGACACCAGACGGCCCACCCAAACCAGAACCAGCAACCGGAACGCCTGCGAAGCGGCGACCCCGACGACTTCGCGGGGAGGGAGGATCCGACGGACGCTTCGATGGAGATGGACGCCGGTTCCCTCAGCCATCGTCGAAGCGTTCCGCCTCCGGGTCGCATTCCCATTCGTCGATGACCACGGGTCGGCCGCCGAAACCCTCCTTGAAGAAGAGGAGAGGGGCGTTGAGGAATGCCCCTCCGCGTTCGCAGGAATGGCCGAAATGGAGCCAACGGTAGGGCGTGGCGGGCTCCTTGAGCATCCAGTCGACCAGAAGGTCCGGTGCCCCCGATTCGCGGCCCTCTTCGGAGGAGTGCAGGTACTGGAGGTGGAAGACGGGATCGCTCAGGTAGACCAGACACCCGGCCCGGAGGTCGTCCCCCGCGAAGGCTCCGTAGAGGCGGATGTGCTCGGGATGTCGCTCGCGCAGAAGGCGGATCTCGTCCAAGGTATGGACTGGATGCAGGCCGTACTTGGCTTCCAACCTGGTTTCCACCAGCGGCCAGAAGGAATCGAGGTCGTCGGTGGAGCGGCACTGCAAGTCGGCCTCCAGGGCGGTGCGGATGCGGCGTCGGCGCAACCTTTGGAACTCGCGGTGGGCGTGGACGTCGACGACGGTGGACAGATTGCGGGCCACCAGCCGAGCGCCCTGGCGATGGAGGAGGTAGAGAAGTTCCTCGGACGGCTCCCGATGGTGGATCCAGGGGATGGGGCGCCAGAAGGCACGCCGGATCCCGTGCGAGGCCAGGTCCCTGTTCAGGAGTCGGAACAGCTCGATGACATCGGGAGTCTGCAGTTCCGGGGCCAGCACGAGTCCGCCGTAGCTCAGGCCCCGATGGGAGGCCCATCCATCGGCCCCGATCGAATGCCCCGGGACCGCGGCGACCCAGCGGCCCTTGTTTCTCAGCAGGTACGACGCGTCTTCGAACCGATCCGCGTGGTAGTCCATGTAGGAGCGGAGAAACTGGAAATGGCCGTTGCGCGAATCACGCACCGTCTGGTCCCAGGAATCGGCGAGGGAGGGATCGAAGGGGACCAGTTCCATCAGGGGGGGGTGGCTTCGCGCAGGAACAGGTCGTGGTCGCGGATGTAGTCGGACTCCTGGAAGAATTCGGACGCCAGGACCAGGCAAACCGCGCCGCTGGAGAAATTCTCGAGTTCCCGCCACACCATGTTCGGGATCAGGAGTCCGTGCCAGGACCGGTTCAAGGAGACCTTCCTCCGCTCCAGACCGTCGTCGAGCACGACGTCGAAGCTGCCGGACAGCGCGATGAGGACCTGCTGGAGGTCGCGGTGGGCGTGTCCGCCGCGGACTGCGCCACCTGGGACGTCGTAGAGATAGTAGACCCGGCGGATGGGAAAGGGGATCTGGTGCTCCCCCTCGATGTAGGAGAGGTTTCCCCGCGGATCGTGGACGATGGGGAAGTCGATCAGTCGCGCCCTTGGGACCATCGGAGAAAAGATGCAATGCCCATCGTGCGGACGGCGGACCTCAGTGCCGGAAGGACCGCAGGAGGATGGCGGTCGCGATGCGGAGCCGGAAACCCGATCTGCGCACCCAGCCGTAGGGGCTCCGTCCCGGTTCGAAATTGGCGTTGTGGAGATGTCGCCGGTGCAGGATCAGCGGAACCCGGAGAAGGGCCACTCCCTCGCCGCGTTCGGCCAACAGTCCCAGCCACCAGTCGTGCATGGGAACCCGGTAGGGGAAGGGCAGGGCGCGGACCAGGAGTCGCCGCCGGAAGGCAAGTGCGCAGCCCAGGTAGCCGGGCCGCCAGAGGTTGCGCCAGAATCCGACCGCGACCCGCCGGTCGGCCAGGAAGGATTCGGACAGGATCCGTTCGTCGGGTCCGCATACCCGGGCGTCGTGGACCACCAGATCGGCGCCGGAATCTTCCAGGGCCTTGCGGCAGAGTTCCACCTTGCCGGGAAGCCAGAGGTCGTCCTGGTCGGAAAGGAAGACGATCTCGCCGCCGCACTCGGCCAGCGCCTTTCCGAAGGAGCCCGGAATGTCGCCGCGCGGGAGTCCCCGAAGGCAACGGATCCGCGCGTCGGCGAAGCCCTCCAGGATGTCCAGGGTCCGGTCGGTGGAGGAGGCGTCGGCCACGACCAGTTCGTCGTTTGCGCCCAACTGGGAAAGGATGGATTCCACCTGGCCGTGGATCCATCGCTCCCCGTCGCAGGAGGCGAGTGCGACGGAGATCTTCACCGCAACCACTTCCGGCCCAGGTCGTAGGCGTTCGCACCCGCGCTCCACCAGCAACGCCAGAAGACCGCCCTCGCCAACAAGGCCCCCGATGGTCGCGTGGGCGGAACGAATCGCTCGCGAACCAGCGCCAGGAGCTCGCGGCCATGGTTCGACCAGGTGAAGGGTTCCGCGAATCGCCGCGAACGGTCCATGGCCTGGTCGAGCTCGCCGCGATCCCATCGATCCAGGATCGCCGCGGCTTCGTCCGCGGAAGCGTAGAGGTTCGGGCACGTCTCCGGATGGGCGCTGCCCGCGAAGGCCACGCCGGCCGCGCCCGCGCGTTGCGCTTCCACCAGAGGGAGGTCGAAGGATTCGCAGCGGGAAGGGGCCAGGTAGACGGATGCCTCCGCGTAAAGACGCCCCAGTTCGGGGCCTGAAACGTCCCGGAAAACCTCCCACCCCGCGCTCCGAAGGAGGTGATCGGCGCCGCCGGGACCGGTCAGGACGGCGCGAAGCCTCCATGCATGCCCCGGGCCGAGGTGGGCAGGCAACTCGAGCAGGTCGGCCAGCCCCTTGTACTGGTCCTCCACGGTGCCGGTTCGCAGCACCGTGAGAAGGACGCGGGGGGAGACGATTTTCTCGACCTCGGGCAGGGGGAGTTGGTCCGCCCCGTTCGGGATCACCCGCGCCATGGGCAGGTTCAGCCGGTTCGCGAGGGTCCGGCTCGGGCACACGACCAGTTCCGCCCTCCCGCACTGGAGCGACCGTTTTGCCAGGGTGTGTCGGGCTTTGGTCGCATGGGGCTCGGCGAGGACTTCCGGGAAGACCATCCCGTGTTCCCAATGGACGGGACGGAATCCGGGTTCCGGGGAAAATCCCAGGAACGGAGGGCCGTGGACGATGACCAGACCGGCCCCCAGGGAGCGGCAGATGTCCTGGAATCCCCAGGGAATCGGAGAGGCGCGCAGAACGCGCGGAGATCGGGCCTTCGATGCGCGCAAGCTCGCCATCCGCACTTCGAAGCCGGCCTCCCGCAGGATCCTCTCCTGCGCCGAGGCCACGGTCGCCACCCCGTAACCGGGCTCCAGGACGGGCACGGCGACGACCACGACCGGCTTCGGGGTCAGGGACACGCGGGTCTACGGGGCAGGAGAAGCTTGGGCAGCCGCCGCAGGAACGAGATGTCCCAGGAGCCCAGTTCCGGGATCCGGCAAAAGGCGTCGAAGCGCGACACCGACGCCGATTCCGACCACCAGGCGGCCTTCCAACGACGGCGCGCGCGGCGGTGCAGGGGGTGGTCGCGATAGGAATCCAATATAGACAATATCTGTCCATACATGAAATCGGTGCGCGAGTGCAGGTTGGAACCGTGCTGGCGGTAGTGGCAGGCCTCCACGTCGGAGACCAGGATGCGTTCGCCTCCGCGGGTCAGGGCGAGCCAGAGGGGGAGATCCTCGATGGAGAACCGCGGGTCGTATCCGCCCGCGCGCCGGAAGGCTTCGGTGCGGAGGAGGACGGACGCTCCGTGGATCTCCCCTTCTCCCAGGAAGAGCTTCGCGAAGCCGACTTCGGGGCGATCCCGCTGGTATCTGCGCAGAAGGAGGGGGGAAAGGACGCCCCGTTCGTCCATCGTCCTCGCTTGTCCGGCGCAGCCCGGGAATTCGGGTCGTTTCTCCAGAAGCTCCACCTGCGCGGCGAGTCGCCCCGGGGGCATCCGGTCGTCGCTGGCCATCGAGCAGAAGTAGGAGGTGTCCAAGCCTTCGGAGAGTTCCCGAAGGGTGGGGACCAGTCCGCGATTTTCGCGCAGGACCAGGGAGAAGCCCAGTTCCGCCGCCAGGCGGGAAAGGACCTCGGGGCTGCCATCCGTGCTCCCGTCGTCCACCACGCGAAGCTCCACCTCCACGCCGTCCTGGGAAAGGACGGACCGGACCGCTTCCTCGACGAAACGCGCGTGGTCGTAACAGGGGATCAGCACGGACACCTTCAAGCGCATTCTCCGCGCAGGACCTGCCCGTTCCTGGACAGGATCCGGACCTTCAGGAGTTGCCCCGGGCCGGCATCTTCCGGTTTGCGCAGGACCACCTTCCGGAAATGGGGGGTCTTGCCGATCCACTCGTCGGGATCCCGTCGCGACGCCCCTTCCAGGAGGACATCCTCCACCATGCCGACCCGTTCGTCCAGCCTTTGGTAGGCGTGTCGCCGCTGGAGCTCGATGATTTCGGCGAGGCGGCCGCCTTTCTCTTCGTCGGAAATGGTTTCGACGAGTTCGGCGGCCGGGGTGCCCGGTCGCGCCGAGTAGGCGAACATGAAGGCCTGGTCGAACCGCACCGCGTCCATCAGGGAAAGGGTCTCCCGGTGGTCCTCCTCGGTCTCGCCGGGGAAACCCGCGATGATGTCCGTGGTGAACGCCGCGTCCGGAATCCACCTGCGCAACCGTTCCAGGATGGACAAGTACTGGTCCCGGCTGTATTGGCGGCGCATGGCCCGCAGCACGCGCGAGCTCCCGCTTTGCAGGGGCGCGTGCACGTGCGGACAGACCGATGGGGTTTCGGCCATGGCCCGGCAGACCGACTCCGTGAAATGCCTGGGGTGGGGGCTGGTGAACCGGATCCGCCGCAATCCACCCAACTTCCCGAGTTCCCGGAGCAGATCCGCGAAGGAGATGTCGGCACGCCAGGCGTTGACCGTCTGCCCCAGAAGGTTGATCTCCACCACGCCGCCATCCACCAGGCGCCGGACCTCCTCGAGGATGTCGCCGGAAATCCTCGACCGTTCCGGACCGCGGGTCGTGGGGACGATGCAATAGGCGCAGTTCTTGTCGCATCCCCTCTGGATCGCCACCTGCGCGATGGCGGAGGAAGGCACGGCCGGAAAGAAGCCCGCGTATGTCTGCGAAGGTGCGTGGCCGAGCGCGGAAACCGGACCGGTCGGCGATGTCCGGCCCAATGCGGAAGCCAGCTGGTCGTAGTGGTCGGGTCCCAGGAGGAGGTCGACCTCCGGGACGCGTTCGAGGATGGACTCCCGTCGATTTTCGGCCATGCATCCCAGCACGCCCAGGCGCACCGCGGGGTTTCGCCTCTTGTGGTACGCGATGGAGACCAGCTTGTCCAGCGCGGTCTCCTCCGCCTTTTCCCGCACGGAGCACGTGTTGACCAGGATGAGATCGGCCTCTCCCGGTTCGCGCGTGGCCAAGTAGCCGAGGCCCTCGAGCATGCCCGACACCAGTCCGCTGTCGTACTCGTTCATCTGGCACCCGTAGGTTTCCAGGAAGTAGCGTCTCGGGACGGATGGTGGCGAGTCGGGCATGGCCCTTCAAATCTAGCCGTGCGGTCCGAGGACGCCCCCCTCCGCTTCCTTGGGGCATCACGGCTCGATCTATCTTCATCGGATGCCGCAACCCACGCCCTCCCAGCTCAAGCCACGCCTTCTCGTCGCCGCCGCGCTCTTCTTCCTGGGCACCGTCCTGTTCGTCCCGTTCCTTCTCTCCGGGCCGGACACGCTCGTCTACGCGCAGGACCAGTTGCGGGGGATCGGATCCTGGCAGCTCTACGCCGAATACCTGCGCAAGGGGATCCTGCCCGTCTGGTGGGGGTCTCAACTGGGCGGGAATCCGGTGTACGAGTCCATGCCGGGCGAAGGTGTCTACCCCCTTTCCGTCCTGATGATGCTCTTGGGCTTCGGGGTGAAGCGGGTGGGAATCTCCATCTGGTTGCACACGCTGATCTCGGGAGGGGCGGCCTACCTTCTAGGACGGAACCAGTTCAAGCTGGGCCGCTTTCCCTCCGTGCTCCTTTCCACGCTCTGGATGTTCAACGGGTACACGTTCTCCCTCATCCTGGGGGGGCATGTGGGCAAGTACTACATCCTGGCCGTCCTCCCGTTGGCCCTGCTGGGACTCCTGCGCTTCCTGGACACGGGCCGGTGGCGCTGGGCCGCACTGCTGTCGGCAACCTTGGGATGGATGCTCTTCACCACCCACGTGCAACTGGTCTACTTCGCCTTGTGGGGCTTCTTCCTTCTGTGGCTGGCGGGCTTGTGGGCGCTGCGGAAGCAACCGAAGGCGCTCGTGGGACGGGCTTTGGGCTTCTGGATCGCCATCGGGCTCGGAATCGGATTGGGAGCTCCCATCCTCCTCCCCGCCACCGGATTCGTGGAGAAGGCCACGGTGCGCGGCGAAGGCAGCGGAAACCAGACCTTGGAACACGCGGGCTCCTGGTCGCTGGGATGGGAAGACGTTCCGGCCCTGGTCGTTCCCGAATTCGTGGGTGTCGAGCAGACCTACTGGGGCCAGAATCCGTTCAAGCTCAACACCGAAGCCCCGGGGGTGGCGCTTCTGGTCCTGGGTCTCGCGGGATTGTTCCTGGTGGGGTCCGTGCGGACCCGCACCGCGGCGGGAATCGGGGGTCTGGCCATCCTCTTCGGACTGGGCACCCACACCCCGATCCTGGGCCTCGCGTTCCGTTTTCTTCCCGAGGTGGACAAGTTTCGAGCCCCCTCCATGATCCTTTTCTGGTTGGCGGCGGGAATGCTCCTGTGCTTCGGGGCCCTGCTGCAGGCGATGGACGCGAAGGAAGGCCGAGCCTCCGCGAAGCAGAGGACGATCCTGCTCTGGCTTTCCGTTTCGCTCGCCGGAATCGGCGTGCTCCTGGCGCTGGCTCCTTCGATCGCCTACGACCTGTGGACCGGCATCTTTCCCCCCGCGCCCGGCAATCCGAACCTCCAGAACCAGATCCTGGCCCAGGATTCCTTCCGCCTGGGCGCCTTGCGCGCCGGTCTGGTGGCCGGCGGCTGCCTCTTCGCATTGAGGCAGTTCCTGTCCGGGATCTGGAAGAAGGAACTGGTCCTGTCCATCTGGCTGGTGCTGGGCCTGGTCGACCTTTGGTCCATCGACCACGGATACCTGCGCACCACCACCATGGACCAGGTCTTCCCGGGCTCCAACGCGGCCCAGACACTGGAGTCGATTCCGGGCAAGTTCCGCGTCCTCGACATTCCTCCCGGGGCCTACCAGCAGGGCTTCCAGGACTTCTACCATCTGGAGAACGCCGGTGGATTTTCCGACCTGGAGCTGCGCTGGTACCGGAAATTCCGGGAATCCGGGCTCTTCCAAGGCCTGGAGCAGGGACCCAAGGGACTCTCGGGGTCCCATCTCCTGGACATCCTCAACGTGGAATACCTCCTCTACAAGGATTCGCTGGGGCGGGAAAGCATCTTCCCCAACACTTCGGCGCTTCCCAGGGCCTGGGTGGCCCCACGCTGGAGCTTCGCGCCCGAAGACCAGGTGGCTCCCCAACTCCAGGCGCCCTCCTTCGATGTCCACTCCCAGGTGATCCTGCTGGACGCCGACCGTTCCAAGGTCGGTTCACCGTCGTCGGACACGAGCTTGCACGGACAGGCGGCGACGATCCAGGTCTACACGCCCGGGTTGGTCACCGTCTCGACGCAGGCTTCGGCTCCTTCGCTTCTGTTCCTCGCGGACTCCTGGTATTCCGCCTGGCACGCCACCGTGGACGGCGTGGAGGCGCCCATTCTGCGCGCCGACCTCGCGTTCCGCGCCGTACCCATCCCCGCCGGGAAGCACATGGTGGAATTCAAATTCCACAATCCGCAGATCGCCAGGGCGTGGGAAGTGGGGGGTCTGGCCCTGCTCCTCGCTGTTCTTTTGGGTGCGGTGGCCTGCTGGCGCAAGGCCTGGTGAGGTTTTTCCGGACCCGAGGGCGGTGGATCCGCGCCGGTGTCGAACGGATGTCAACGGAATCGCATGCGACGGTGTGGAAACGGCCACGGAAATGGCCGACTTCGCGATAAACTCCAACTGGGTCGGCAGTCCGCCGATCCGAGCCTGGAGGCCGCCGTGGATGTCGGGACATGGTTTTCGCGATCGCCGGAGGCGAGGGCGATCGTGATCCTGGCCGGGCTCGGGCACATCGGAGTCCATGCCGCGGTGCCCTTGAAATACAACTTCTCGGCAACCGCCATCGTCGGGTACCAGAGCATCACGCCGAAGTCGGTGTACAACACCGTGCAGGGTTACGGATTCGATTTTGGCTTCGACTCCGCAGTCACCTACACGGCAGCCAAGGATGGGATCGAAGGAAAGAAGTCCGTCAAGGACCCCACCCTGGCGAATTGGACCGGGGACCCCTTCTACTTGCCCGCCCAGCAGGCATTCTTCTTCTCGGTGGAGGTGCCCCGCGGAAACTACCAGGTGACCATCACGATGGGGAACAAGGATTCCGCGGTGACCGCAACCATCCGGGCCGAACAGCGCCGGCTGATGATCGAGAGCTGGCAGGTTCCCGCGGGACAAAGTCAGACCAGGACCATCGACGTGAATCGACGCGGCGACACCATCGCCGGTGGCAGCACCATGATCGGAATCACGACCCGGGAACAGACCTACGTGGATCTCGACGGTCGGCTGACCATCGAATTCAACGGGAACCGGCCGGTGGTGCAGCAACTGGTGATCGCCCCCGTCGACACGGACATCACCGTGTACCTCGCTGGAAACTCCACGGTTGTCGACCAGCCCCAGGAGCCGTGGTCCACATGGGGAGAGAACTTTCCGCGCTTCTTCAGGTCCGGAGTGACCATCTCCGACCAAGCGGAATCGGGATTGACCCTGGCCTCCTTCGTCGCCCAGCGGCGGCTGACCAATATCGCCAGCACGCTCAAGGCGGGCGACTACGTCTTCGTGGAGTTCGGCCACAACGACATGAAGGACACCACTCCCACGCTGCTCCAGTCCATGAATGCCTGGAAGACCAACATGGTCTCTTTCATTTCCACGGTGAAAGGCAAAGGAGCGACGCCCGTCCTGGTCTCGCCCACGGCTCGGCTGTCCTTCTCCGGGACCACGGCGGTCAACACCCTGATGGGCTACCCCGACTCCATGAGATCGATCGCCAAGGAACAGGATGTGCCGTTCCTGGATCTCAACGGACTGAGCACGACCTTCATCGAAGCCCTGGGTCCCTCCAACGCCGCCAAGGCCTACACGCATTTCATCGCCAACACCGTGCCGGGGCAGACGGCTGCCCTCGCCGACAACACGCACTGGAACGACTACGGCGGCTACGAACTCGCCAAGGCGATGGCCACGGCGGTCAAGACCCAGAGCGCCAACTTCACCTTCGCGAAGTGCTTGTCGGACGACTACGTCGACTTCAGTCCCGCCACCCCGGACGTGTACGGTTCCTTCCAACTTCCGTTCAGTCCTTTCATGGGAGCCTTCACGCCGCCCGACAGCGCCGTGACCACCAGGCTTTCTCCCCAGGCCTACGCCAGAAGCGGAATCCGCATCGCTTCGACATCCTTCCGCGACGGCATCCTCTCCTTGACGGTGAACGGATCGGACGAAGGGCTCGAGGCCCGCGTTGTCGACATGGAAGGCGAGCATGTGGCCTCCGGATTCCTGCACGGGCAGTCGGAGATCCAGATTCCGGCCTTGCATGGCTTCTCCCATCGGATCTACGTCGTGGAAATCGTCCGTGACGGGGTGATCGTGGACGAACAGAAGGTGCTCCCCTGAACCTCCTCGTCGGCGGGACGCGGACTTGAAGGGCGGGGGCGGGATGGGTCGAATCAATCGCAGCTGTGGGGGGTGACATGAGAACCAAGATCGCGACTTTCGTGTTGACCGTGCTCGGCAGTCTCCAGGCGGCCACCTACTACGTCAGCCCCGCGGGCAGCGACAACGCGACGGGTTCCATGAGCGCCCCGTTCGCGAGCTTCGCCCGGGGCCAGACGGCCGCGCAGCCGGGGGACACGGTGTATTTCAGGGCAGGCGAATACAACTACACCGCGGCCACCACCACCTGTTCCGGCCAGACCGCCCTGGTCGCCGGCGTCGAGCTGAACAAGAGCGGGACCCAGGGGCACATGATCCACTACATGGCCTACCCCGGCGAAACGCCCATCTTCAACTTCGTGGGGATCAAGCAGTCCTGCCGGGTCAAGGGGATCTGGGCCGAGGGGAACTGGATCCATCTGAAGGGACTGGAGATCACCGGAGTTCCCCAGAACAACAAACTCAACCACGAGTCCTGGGCGGTGTGGGTTTCGGGCAGCTTCAACATCTTCGAGCAGTTGAACATGCACCACAACATGGGGCCCGGCCTGTTCATCCAGAAAGGGGCCGGAAACCTGGGCCTGAACTGCGATTCGCACCACAACAGGGATTCGCTGACCTCCAACGGAGACGGGCAGAGCGCCGACGGATTCGGCGTCCACATTTCGGTGGGCGACACCGGCAACGTGCTGCGGGGTTGCCGCGCCTGGATGAATTCCGACGACGGCTTCGATTGCATCAACGCCTTCGAGCCGGTGACCTGGGACCACTGCATCGCCGCCTACAGCGGCTACATACCCGGCACCACGACCAGCCTTGCCGCGGGCAACGGGAACGGATTCAAGGCGGGGGGCTACGGAGCCGATCCGCGAGCGATGCCGTCCAACGCGCCCAAGCACAAGGTCGAGAACTGCCTGGCCTTCAACGTCAAGGCGGCCGGCTTCTACGCGAACCACCATCCCGTCTCGTGCTACTTCTACGACAATACGAGCTACGGCAGCCATCCGGACTTCAACATGCTGGGCCTGAAGTCCAACGGAGCCAACGACTCGGTGGGATCGCCGATCACCGTCGGGACCTATCGCAACAACGTCGCCTTCGGCGGCAGCGCGCTGGTGTCGGACAGCACCTACAACAAGCCGGACGATGCGGACAATTCCTGGACCTTGCCGGTGACGGTGTCCAACGCCGATTTCGCGAGCTTGGACACGGCGGGAGTCTTCGGCCCGCGCAAGGCGGACGGGAGCATTCCCGATTTCCAGTTCATGCACCTGGTCAAGGGCAGCGACCTGATCGGCGCGGGTGTGGACGTGGGCCTTCCCTTCGCCGGGACCAAGCCGGATCTGGGAGCCTTCCCCTACGCCACCACCTCGTCCGTGGAGGCCGAGGTGGCCACGACCGCGCCTCGGACCTGGCGCATGGAAACGGGACGTACGGGCACGGCGGACCTGATCACGAACCTCTCCTGGCCCGCCCAGTTGAGGATCGAGATCGTGGACCTGGCCGGACATGTGGATCGCGTGGTCTGCGAAGTTCCGGCAGGACCCCACAGCCTGTCCATCCCGACGGGCGGACTCGTCCCGGGCATGCATCTCGTGCATGTCGAGGGACCTGGATTCTCCCAAAGCGCCAAGATCGTGTCGAGATAGGTTTCGGGGGGGTAGACGGGGCGTCGGTTAGGATCAGAAATCGGAACGGCAGGAGAGCCGCAGGACGGGACCTTCCTCGAAGGGGGACAGATCCAGTTCGGGCTCCCCCCACCTGGCGACGAAGGTCCAACCGAGTTCGCCTTGGGCCGACCAGGAAGAGCTCGGGTTCCATCGGACGAGTCCACCGGCGGTGAGGGCCAGATCCGAGCGCAGTTCCGAAACGGTTCCCAGGGAGTCCCGCCAGTGGTCGCTGGACGTGGAAATGCGGCCATCGAGATCCGACTCCGGACCGAACGCGATGGAACCGCGCTTTCGGGTGAGCGCGGCTCGGAAAGTTGCTTGCAGCCGAGAGCGGGCAAAACTTGCCTGTGCGGAATCAAGGCCGGGACCGGACGGCCAGGAAGGATCTTGTCGCCATCGAAACGAGCCGCCCAGATCCAAGTCGCCCGTCCCGACCCTCCGAGAAGCGTCGGCGGTCCATCCGAGGTATCGCGTGAGGCGCCAGGACCAGCGGGCCATGGGACCTTGTCGGACTCCCCACTCGCCTGGATGGGCGTGGAACTCCCAATTGCCGGAAATCCCCGCTTCGGGGAGGTTCCGTTCCATCCAACCACCCCAACCGGTGATGCTCGCCTGCCAATCCGGTCGCAGGCGTTCGATTCCCGTCCAAAGGACGGCGTTCGCGTAGGGGTTTGTGCCTTCGAGCCAGGAACCTCCCGAGAGCCCTGCCAAAACATTCGTGGACCCGGTGGATGCCGACAACGGAAATTTGCGCGAAAGGTCCAAACCGCCAAGCACCGGTAGGTCCCGATCGGGATGGAAAAAGCCTTCGGCGAGGATCGACCACAGTCGGCGCCGTGGGAGGGGCCAAGGTTGCGCGCTATCCGGGGTGGAAATCGCAGAGGTTGGTTCGGGGAGTTGCAGGAAATCCAGCAGACCCGCGACGGAAGGCGACTCGAGGTGCGCTTCCGACCAATCCTGAAGAAGATCGATGGCACCGAGGGTGTCCCGATTCGACAGCTTGTCCCGCGCCTGGAGCAGTACGACGGAGTCCGGGCTGAACGCGACCAGGGAAAGCAACGGAGCAATCAGCTGGATCATCTGCCTCCAGTATTGTGGCCGGGTTGTGGAACGGACGAGTCCCTGGAGGAGCGCTTCAGCTTGTCGAATTTCTTTTGGCGAGTGGCCTTCCGCTCCATCCACCGGGATCGAGCCTCCGGGGACAAGCGACTCTGGTATTGGGCTTCCAAGGCCTGGATTTCCTTCTGATGGACGTTGATCAGCACCCGTCTCTTCTCCAAGCGTTGTTCGGGGGTCAAGTCCTTGCGCGCCTGAAGAAGGTGCGTCTGGACCTTCTGCCGTTCACGCAACTCCTGAAGCCGGCCCTGGAACTCGCGCTCCACGGGGTCGGTGATGGCCGCCGGATCCGGTTCCACGGATTCCACGGCGCGTGCGACGGGTGCCGCCAGAAGCAACCCAAACACCGCCACCGCCCAGCAGGCTGCGCACTCGAAGCTTTTGGCCATCACTGCCATCCCCCCTGGGATCAAACCCCCTTCCGAGGTCAAAGCCCATGCCACCTTGCTTCCGCAGCTCCCAAAGGTGCGAACCGTTGCGGGAAATAACAAAAAAGCGGAACCAATGGTTCCGCTTCATTTCCAATCTGTCGATTCTCTCGACAGGATCACTTCTTCTTGGTCGTATCCACCTTCGCCGTGTCCTTCTTCGGCTCGACCTTCTTGGACTCGACCTTCTTGGCGGAATCCTTCTTGGACTCGACCTTCTTGGTGGTGTCCTTCTTGGACTCGATCTTCTTGGTGGTGTCCTTCTTCGCGGTGTCCACTTGGGCAGGCAATGCGAAAGCGGCAAAGGCGGCGAGAGCGAGGATGGAGGCGAGCTTCTTCATCTTGATTCCTAGTGATGAGAGTGAGATGGTCCTCTCCTGGTGCAGGAGTTGGAGGAAATGTAACGCAAGTGTAACGAAGTCGGCAATTCCAGATCTGATTCTCTCAATCTTCACCTCCTTCGTACATCCCGAGGCGCTTGAGCAGATCCCTCAAGACTTTCCGGTCGATCGCCAGGATGGAAGCGGCTTGGGTGAGGTTTCCCTCGGCCCGGCTGAGTGCCGAATCGACCGCTCTCCGCTCGGCGGTTTCCCGGATTTCAGCCAGGGTTCCCAAAGGAGGGGCTCCTTCCCGGAGGCCCAGATGCTCGGGTTGGATGCGGCTACCGCCCGCCTCCAGGAGCGAACGCTGCATGCAATTCTCCAATTCCCTGACATTGCCGGGCCAATCGTGGCGCAAAAGGGCCTTTTCCGCGGCCCGGGACAGGCCCGCGAAGGCCACCCCGAACTCTGCGGAGGCCTTCTGCGCAAATACGCGCGCCAAGGGAAGCACATCCTCGTGCCGTTCCCGCAACGGCGGAATGGACACCGTGGCGACATTCAATCGGAAGAGAAGGTCTTGGCGGAACTTGCCATCCCGGACCATCGCTTCCACGTCGCGGTGGGTGGCCGCCACGATGCGCACGTCCACCGGGTGTTCCTTGGAGGAACCGACGCGCCGGATGGTCTTTTCCTGGAGCGAACGCAGCAGCGCGGCCTGCAGGTGGATCGCCAGTTCGCCGATCTCGTCCAGGAAAAGCGTCCCGCCTTTGGCCGCGTCGAACAATCCCTCGCGGTCCACGGTGGCGCCGGTGAATGCGCCCTTCTCGTGGCCGAACAACTCGGATTCCATCAGATTGGCCGGGATGGCGGCGCAGTTGATGGCGATGAACGGCCCTTGGCGACGCGACGACCGATGGACCAATTGAGCCAGCTTTTCCTTGCCCGTACCGGTTTCGCCGAGGATCAGGAGCGGTACTGTCGAGGGGGCGAATTTTCTCGCCTGTGCGACCACGGTCTGCATGGCGGGCGAGAACGCCAGAAGCCCGTCTCCCTTTTCGGAGGCGCGCAGGGCCTCCAGGGAGGATAGATCCTCGCGGTGGCGTCTGGCGGCCACCAGCACGCGGGCAAGGGTTTCCACCAGGCGCTGGAACGAGCGGCGATCCTCTTCCTGGAAGGCCAGACCGCTCCCGGTGCGGTGGAGGTACAGGACGCCCAAAGGGGTGGGTTCGTCCGAAAGGCGCAGGGGAGCGCAGAGGATGGAGCGGATCTGCGACTCCAGGAGGGACGGCCCCGCCAAAGGCGCGTCGCCGCCTCCCGATTCCGCCCAAAGAACCGCACCGGAACGCTCCAAGCTCGATTTCACCGCCGATCTGGAAAAGGTGGCCTCGTTTCCCTCCGGCCAACTGGAAACGATCTGCTGGAATCCGTCCCCACCGAGGACCACCCCCTCGTCCGCGGAAAGGTGCAGGGCGGCGAATTCCAGCAGGCGCGGGAGCGTGGACGAGGGGTCGGGCGACTCGAGGAGGAGCTCCACCGCCAACAGCACGGGTTCCAGGGATCCGGTCTTCGCCCGCGCACGACCCAATCGCCAGACTCGCCCGTCGGAAAAGGCCAGGGTCCCGCCTTCCGAAAGTTCGGCGGGGAACCCGGGCTTGACGGGATTTCCGTCCACAAGGACGGTTTTTGTCTGCGCCTCCACCACCACCTTGTCTGGCAGCACCAGGAGTTGCGCCTCGGTGGCGGCCAGTCCCGGGATGCGCAGATCGCTCCCCGGACCCGATCCCACCAGCAGCAGCTTCCTGTCGAGCGTCAGCGTCCCCGCGCCGGCGGGGCCTTCCAGGATCCAACCTGCGTTCATGGAGGTCCTTTTCCCGTCGAATTGGAGGAGTCCGAAACGGCCGGGGAGTCCGTCTTGGCGACTTTGGCCCTTCTCCGGAGGTTGGTCCGTCGCCGAACCACCCAGGTGGTGTCCAGGAGCGACTCGCCCATGGAGTCCTCCAACTCCACGTGGTGGGTGCCGGGCGGAAGCTTCAGGAATCCGTCGCGGGGAGCGGAATGTTTCACGCCGTCCACATGGAGCACGGAACCGGGAGGAGGGGGATCGAAGACCAGGACGTCCGAGTAGGACGAGGAATCGGCGAACTCGTTGTCGTTGGTGGGATGCTCGGACGAAGTCGATGCGAAGTCGGCCGAATGGTGGAGCTTGTGGAACACCGCCCAGGAGGCGACGCCGATGGCCAGCAGGGCGGCGACGGTGGTGGCCACCCAGGGCAGATGCGTGGTGCGGGGCGCGGTCCGCAGACGCTGGAATTCGCCCAGTTCCGAAAACAGGGTTTCCGGTTCCGCGGAACGTTCGATGCGCTCGCGCTGGATTCTCCAGGCGGAATCCCAGTCGCGCCGGGCTCTCGCATCCGCCACCCCTCGGGAGAGGAGGCGTTCCATCCTGTGGTCCACCGCCGTCTGCAGGACGTTGCGGGTCAAGGGGGGATCTCCCCAATCCTTCTCCAGCAGACGCACCAGGGCGGCGGCGTCCTCGGGCCGGTTGGCGGGATCGGGTTCGAGAGCCAAGGACAATCCCCAGGAGCGTCCCCGCGCCCATTTGGCCACGTCTCCGGCGGCCACGGCCTGGCTCCAGCTTTGACGGGATTCGGCACCCGGAGGCAGTGCGCCCAGGATCCGGAGTCCCAACACCCCCAGGGCGAAGACGTCCCAGCGCGGATCCGGCGACCCGCCTTCCAGCCGTTCCGGAGGGAGGATTTCCCATGTTCCTTCCACCGGCGGCACGGCGCCGTCGGGACTGGGAGAAAGTCCGAAATCCACGATCGCCACCTCACCGTGGGGTCGGGCGATGAGATTGGCCGCCGCGAGGTCTCCGTGCATCACCCTGGCGCCGTGGAGCCTGGCCACGGCCAAGGCGGCCTGCAATACGAGAGCCCGTCGGTCGGAAACCGAAAGCTCCGCGGGGAGTTCGTCCAGGGGAAGTCCGTCGATCCAGGTCAACCCCATCCAGGGGTTGGCTCCCACCAGATCCTGTCCGATCACCGCCGGGACCGGACCTCCCGCGAGCCTCGAAAGTTGCTCCGCTTCGCGTCGGAGCCGGGCGCGACCCGTCGGTTCCCCCATCTTGAGGACCACCCAACGACCCGGATCGTCCTGCCAACACAGGATGGCCTGGCCCTCTCCCCCGTTGCCGATGAGAATCGGGGTGGAAAACCCCTTCGGCAGATCCTTCACCGAGACCAGCCCAGGGAGTCGCGGATGGAGGCGATGTGTTCGCGGAACCAGGTATTTCCCGTGTCGCGCTTCTGGCCCAGTTGCCAATAGACGATGGCACCTTCCGGATCGCGGTCCAAATCGGCGAGCTCGCCCAGGCTCATGTAGGCGGGCAGATAGCTGGAATCCCCCGCGATCGCCTGGGAGAACCATCGTTCGGCGTCCGCGATGTTGCCTCGGGCGCGGGAGAGGTTGCCCAGGAATTGGGCGGAAGCGGCGTGGCGCGGATCGGCGATCTGGACCAGGCGCGCCACATGCTCGGCCTGAGCCGTGCGTCCCCGTTTCTGGAGCCAGAGACAAGCGTGGAAGAGCGCGTCGGCCCTGTCGTCCCTGGTGTTCTGGGAACTGTCCAATCGATCCACGATGGCGAAGTCCCGGGCTGCCTTCAGCCAATCATCGGCGGAATCCGTTCCGAAGACCGCCTTGTCGCGCGACCAGCCGAGGCGCGCCAAGGCCAGGCCCAGCCGGGCCTCGGCGTTGTTCGGATCCTTCTGCACGCAGGCGTCGTACACGCCCGTCGCGCGCGGCCAATCCTCGAGCTGCAGGAAGGCCTTCCCCTTGTCCAGCTCGGGGTCCCGGCACGCCGACAGGACCGCCAACGCCAGAAAAGCGATCGAAAGAACGAGGCGTCGCATTAGGGGGATAAGATATGTCGTCTCCGGTACCCTTCGCCCTACGGTGGACGGGAGGTTAAATATGGCCATCGTGGAAAAGGGCGGCGGTGGGGACGTACCCCTCTACTGGATCGGGGGCTGGGCCTCGGACCTGCAGTGCTGGGGTGGACTTTTCCAGGAGTTCTACCCCGGATTCGATCTGCGATTCCTGGATGCCCACACCGTGCTCGATGGTGACGCCAGACTGGAACGAATGCTCTCGTCGGCTCCCCCTGGCGCTTGCGTCGCGGGATGGTCGCTGGGAAGCCTGATCCTGGAACGGATGATCAGGGAGGGACGGATCCCACCGGAACTTCCGGTGCTGTCCATCTGTCCATTCCTCGACTTTTGCGACCCCGCCGGGCCGTGGAGACCGCAGGTCCTTCGCCGGATGGTCCGACGGATCTTCGGCGACGCGGCAGGAGTGCTGTCCGATTTCGGGGACAGGCTCGGATTGGAGGGAGAGGTGCGTTCCGCATGGTTCCGGCAAGCCCTGGAATTGGGCGAAGAAAGCCTGGCGGAGGGACTGACCCTTCTCCAGGACCTGCGGTTCGAGATGCCCTGGGCACCCCATCCCATGCGCTTGTTCGCCATCAGTCCCGACGACCCCGTCTCGCCGAATTGCGAAGTTCCAAGGGACTCTCGGCGCGATCTGCCCATGGGATCGGGCCACATCCCCTTTCTACTGCGACCCGAGGCGATCCGCGCGATCCTGTTGGAATTGGCGGGACGGGCGTGAATCGGCCCGGGGAGTCCACCTCCAGCCATCCCGACTGGAGAG
>Ga0302270_10000571_pt1 | contig 39363 bp, 30 predicted proteins | sample III_Bog_E2_3_FD_198773 | JGI IMG/M metagenome (GOLD analysis project Ga0302270, IMG submission 198773) | Peat permafrost microbial communities from Stordalen Mire near Abisko, Sweden - III_Bog_E2_3 | ecosystem: Environmental > Terrestrial > Soil > Wetlands > Peat | place: Sweden: Abisko... | reverse complement strand
TTCGGCCAAGAGCTACATTCTGGAAGTAACAGGTGGGACAGATTCAACCGGTCCAGCCCAGTACAACTATGACCTGAGCCAAAGGCGGGCGGATGCAGTGGTGCAATACCTGGGCTCGCGATATGGAATCGCACCGCACCGGTTTTATCTGATCGGGATCGGCAAAGACAAGGAAGTGGCGCCGAACACTACCGCTGAAGGACGGAGAGAAAATCGCCGCGTTGAAGTTCGCCTGCTTTCGAATCGAAGCGATGGATTAGCGCAGACCGCTACAACCAGCGGCGAATCACAATAAACCTCAGCAGTACGTCTCAACAGAGATTGAAAGATCAGTACAACCTTAGAAAGGAGAGAGATATGCGAAAAGCATTTTTGCTGGCAGTATTCATCAGTGCAACAAGCCTGGCCTGGGCGGGCAATGCTCGTGAAGCAACCTACGACCGATTGGCTCATGCCGGAGAGGTGCTGCGCGAAATCATGGCCGCGCCGGACAAAGGTATCCCTGAAGAGGTTTTGGATCATGCCAGGTGCGTGGCAGTCGTGCCTCATCTGATCAAAGGCGGATTCGTCTTTGGTGCGGATAATGGCAAAGGGGTCGCCACATGCCGCACCGAGAATGGCTGGAGCGCTCCAGCTTTCTTTGCCATCACCGGTGGTAGCTGGGGTTTGCAAATCGGAGTCGAAGGCGTGGATCTGGTGCTGATCATTCAGAACGAGAGAGGAATGCAGCGGCTGCTCTCCAGCAAGTTTGAGCTTGGAGCGGATGCTTCAGTGGCCGCCGGTCCGGTTGGACGCCATACATCCGTCGATACAGACTGGATGCTGAACACGGAAATCCTGACCTACTCACGCGCCCGAGGCATCTTTGCGGGGCTCGCTCTGAATGGGTCTGCAATTCACCACGACGATGATTCCACTCGGGCGCTTTACGGGCATGATGTGCCCACACGCGTCATTTTGCGCGGTGAGATTCCATCACCTGATGAAGCACGACCGTTTCTCGACGCGGTTCGCGAGGCTAAACATCAGTCAAAGGAAGACAGTTAGCGGACAGCTTTCTATCCACTCATGAGATCCCTGAACAGGCCGTTCCGATCATCGGAGCGGCCTGTTTGCGCGTGTACGGTTGCTGAGCTGGTGGTCGACGCAGCGCTAAACACAGGATCACCCTGCATTTTTACACGCAGGCAGGAAGCTCAAACAAACGAGCCTCGTAGAGCAAGGTTGTAACGATGATGGTGTCAGACGTGGGTCAGAAACAAGAGGAGAATGCGCGCAAACTATGCAGTAGCGGGCTTAGTGGGCATTTATCGAACCCATATTTTGCTGTCACTATGATTGCCATACGAAGCTAAGTGATTGCTTTGTATGGCGGGGACGACGGGGCTCGAACCCGCGACCTCTGCCGTGACAGTCTTGCCGTTCTAGGTTTTTCAACGACTTACAAACCCGTGGGGAACGCCTAAGACCACTGAAGTCGTGTAAGAACGCACATTTTGTGGATCGGATTGTGGATCGGAGCTTTCGATCTTGCCGACGCTATTCCGTCGATGCCCGGGCCGCCGAGGCCGGCGCCCACTTCAGCCTGATTGAGGAGACCGTGGCCATCGGATCGAAGCCTGCTGCGATTCACAACCAGTGGATGCGCGCCCCTGACGATCGCGCCAGCCTGTTGAACCCCGATGTGGACCATGTGGGCGTCGGGGTAATCGCCAGACGAGGTGTGCTCTATGCGGTGGCAGATTTTGAGCGTGCGGTGCGTGTGCTCTCGCAGGCCCAGGTCAAATCTTCTATTGCCGGCCTGCTGCGCGCAAAAGGCTTAACCCTCCTGGACGACCACGGGGACGCCCGAGCCTATTGCGCTAAGGGCGCGGACGCCAAGCTCGTCGTCCAGCCAGCGTTTCTCATGGTTTGGCAGGACCCTGAGATAACCCGCCTGCCGCCGCAGCTGCTGGATCGGATCGCCGCGGGACAAGATCACCAGGTCGCTGTGGGCAGCTGCCCGCCCCAGTACGTTGAAGGCTCGGTCACTCTTTATCGCGTGGCGGTTCTTCTCTACTGATGGAGCCAGCCCGCGATCACCGAGGGAATCTTGCGCCGAAAGAACACGAGTGTCACACACGGCAAAAGACGCTTTACGCACCTCCACCTTCGGATGGAGGCATGAGCGGAACGATCAAGGTAGTCTGAAAAATATGGGTGAGGATTTCCCCGTGAACAGCTTCCTCAAACCAAGTTGGAGCAAACCGGCCAAAATCCTATTGGCATCCGATGTTCCAGCGGATGAAAAGACCTTTGCCTTTGCACTGGCCCAGTCCGCTGAGTTTGGCGCGGAACTCATTATTTTTCATGCTATCGACACAGTGGCCGTGGCCTCTAGCGACACCGCGGCGATTCGCGATTGCGATTGCGCCAGCGTTGCGCGTGCCAAGAAGCATTGTCTTGAATCTCTTGGCCAGCGCGCCAGGAGTATCGGGATCCGCTTCAAGATTGTGATCCGGCACGGAATGGCCGCCGACCAAATCCTCACTTTCCTGCGTGAGCAGAGGATTGATCGTGTTGTCATGGGCGTTCACTCTCCTGGCCCCATCGGCAAGCTGCTGGTTGGCTCGGTTGCCGAGGCCGTCATCCGCAACGCAAACGTGCCGGTTTGCATCGTTGGCCCCGATGTGGTCGCCAGCACCTACCGCGACTCCGAAAATCGCAACATCCTCTGTGACGTCAGCACGGAGGAGGGCCGCCGGGTGGTGGCAAGCTTTGGCGCGGAACTAGCCGCCGAGCAACACGCGATACTGATCCTGCAAGAAATTATTCGTCCCCAAGAGAAAGACAACATCTTGGCCGATCGCACAATCGGCCAGATTGAGGCCGAACTGCCATCCCTCGTTCCAGTTGAGCTAAAGGGCAACATTAACGTGCGAACAAAGGTAGCCCTCGGCGATCCCACGGAGGAGTTGCTCTATGGGGCCCGAGCTCAGAATGCCAGCTTCATCGTACTGGGTGCGCAGGGGGCGTCTCATTTTGCCGCCATTTCGCGCGCGGGCATCGTGTATAAATTGCTGGCCTTCGCGCGCTGTCCAGTGATCACGCTGTCGCCCCAGATGCTGAACGCGTGCGAGACGAAGAAAGAGAGATTTCGCTCTTCTGAAGTTAATTATATTGCCGGTGTGATTTAAGCCAGTATCCCGTTGAACGGCGCGCCGAGCAGTATAAAGTGCGATGTTCAACCTACTCAAAAGAACCGCTCCAACTCCAAGAGTCGCCGTAATCTTAAGAAACCACAGATGGGAGATGCTATCCCATTCGTGCGACCGCTTCACCGCGCCCACAGGCGCGATCAGTGCGCTTTCTTCACAGACACGCCTTCCAGGCATGTCGCGTTGGCATCATACGTGCTCTGTGACATACCGATCTCCCATACTTTATCATCCGAACTCAGGGGGCTATCCGTCGTCGCGACTGGAACGCTGTCCTTTGAATCGATGATGATCGTTACATTCGCCAGTACCGGGGTATTGCTCATCGTCTTCCCGGCCTTGTCGACATAATTAAAACTGATCCTCTGCTCGGGAGTGAAATCCTTTGACCAAAAGAAAAAAGGACAAGAACGTTCACCCGGCATGAGCGAAGCAGGTTTCGGGAACGGTGTCAGCGTGAACTGCTTTTGGAGCACCACCTTTGGCGCGGCTTGCCCGTGGGCAAGAATTATCGGAAGGGCGCCCGCAAGGATCGCGAGAACCAGGGCATATACGAACGACAATCGGGGCTTCATTTTTCTCTCCTTCCACTTTCAACAAACCGGAATTTTCATTCGGCACTCTCGGCAACCCACCAATATACTCCCAGTTGCGTGCGTTCGGCATCTTCTTGAATTCGTTCCAGCGCCAGAAACCTGGCGTGCCCAACTGGGCCGCATTGAGGACCAAAGAGCCATCGTTTCGCCCAATTTCGAAACACCCTTTCGGACGCCTCCCCGTCACCTCGCCTCGATTGTCCAGATTGGCTTCCCCTGGGTGCCGCGCCTATCGGGCCGGCAGCGGCAAGGCTTCCATCCGGCGCAGCACGCTTCTAAGCAGGCTCTGCGTTAGATAGCTCTCCGCCGCGCACCGCTCTTGGGTAATGCGTGGCAAGCGAGCATTACCCCCAAAGAGAGATCGTGATCGCGCCGAAGAAGCCTGCTCGTGCGGGATGGCAGTCAAACAATCTAACCCGCACACTGCTGTCTTTTGCGCGGTGTTCCGGCCTCAGGTCTTTCTCGCCAGACTACGCGCTCTGTATGCTGCCAGCGTTGCTGCCAAGAGAAAAATCCATCATGCCTTCCAGCGATCGAACTAGCTCCGCACCACAGACCGACGCGTCGGGGATTGTAAGAACGGGGCATGACGCCTTTGCGAGCAATTGATAAGCGAAGCTGGTATGAAGGCGTCGACTCAACTGCGACTGTTTTCGGACCCCTAGGACAATCAGTGCGGCGAGCTGTGTCTGGGCGCGCTTCACAATCTCGTCGATCGCCATGCCATGATCCAAATGGAATGCCGGAAAACACCAGTCAGAGTGTGATTCAGGGATTACACGACGCATCATCTCGCAATATTCATCCGCTAGCTTCCGACGGAGATTGGGATTCCCTTCAGCGATTTCCGGTATCAGCTGACAGACATCCACAGGGACCTGGTACGCCCTACCAAGGAAAAGTGCGTAGGGCGCCGCCGCAGCAGCCTCAGGAGTGAAATCTGAGAAGTACAGGATCTCTTTGGGATGCAGGACAAGGCCTACTCCAGCCAAGGTGTGCGGTCCAACAGTGAGCGTTGGACATGGCGCCGACAGAAGAATCCTCTCTGTGTTCGATCCGACAAGAAAGTGGCCTATGCCGCGATGCACTCCTTGAACGCCCAGCACAATCATATCCGCCTGATGGGTGGTCGCGGCCAGCAGTATCCCATCACTCGGAAACCCATCTTTCACGTAAGTCTCAATGTTCACTCTGGTCTCGCGAACGCTCGAGGCAAACGTCTCCAACCGCTCCTCAGCGTCAAGGCGCGTCATGCAGGGCCGCAACGTGGTCAACTCTGCCTCAATCCCGGCGTCGGATAGCTCCACCACATGCAGCATGATGATGGTCGCTTCGAAGTGGCGCGCAAACGCCACGGCATAGTCCAGAGCGAGGCGGGAGCTCTGGAGAAAATCGGTCGCAAACAGAATTCTCTTGAATTTGAGTTCAGTGATCATCTCCCATTTCCTTTTCTGCTGCTTCTTGGCCGCGTTTTTTGTCCGAATTTAGGCTGATGTGCGCATTTGCAGTTTACGCCCGATTCGGCACCAGCGTTGAGGATCGGGGACTGATTGCGAGAGGCTGGTGCCTTCGAACCCGTCCGGCCCACCTTGGCATCGGTTTTGAAGCAATTCGTGCTCGAGAACCACAAATCCGCCGAGCAGGCGAAATCTGTCCGCTGTAGGCCTGCGGAGGCACACTGCCGATCAAACGCGGACAATGCGGGACTGCATTTCGGCCACCCGTAACGGGGGATTTCAGCCGAACGCAGAGCGGCCATCAGCCCTTCTCAATGCCATAGGGTCGGCAATACTGAGGCTGTTGGCCCCAAGAAAGCCATTGCCCAACGAGGGGTGGACTCACCCCACCGGGACTGTTGGGCCGATCTGCCTACAAATGTCAATCCGGATTGTGGTAGAATGGGGCCGCAAGAAACTTCCAGGGAAAGATGGGAAGAGGTTGGACAACTGTGATCCTTGGACGCTCACGGAAGGAGGAGTATGCTGCACGACCTGAAAGAAATGATAGGGGCATCCGTTCTCGCAACAGACGGCGAAATGGGCATCATTCGTAATTTTCTCTTTGACGACCGTTCCTGGACAGTCCGCTATCTGGTTGTTCAGGTGGGAACCTGGTATAAGCGCCGGGACGTTGTTCTCCCGATCGAGGCTGTTGAGCGGTCCGATTGGACGAAAGGGTCTTTCCAGGTCCGCTGGACGAAAGAACAAGTGCGTGATAGCCCCGATGTCGATACTGAAAAGCCGGTTTCTCGCCAGCAGGAAATTGCCATGGAAGAGTACTGGGGGAAGATGGCCTATTGGGTATACACCCAGTTCGACATTGGCGCACCAATGCCGACCGGCAGAAAGTATCCCGTACGCACTAAGGAAGATCCCGATCTCCGAGGTGTTGTGAATTTGATTGACTATCAGGTTTGGGCCACGGACGGCGAGATTGGGCACCTGGAAGGGTTCATCCTCGACGAGGCATCCTGGCATCTCGGTTATCTGGACGTCAAAACTGGGGAGTGGCTTCTCGGCCGTTCCGTATTAATTCCCACTCGCTGGATAAAGTCAGTTTCATGGGCTACCTGCCGGGTGAACTTACATCACAGCAAGGATGGGATTTAGGGTCGCTTCGGTGGCCTCGCAAACGCTCTGTACGAGGGGTTCGGACCCGTTTCACTTTGCCCAATGGCATTCGGCGGAGGAAGGCGCAGGAACTGCTTTCGATCAAGTTCTTCGCCGGAGTTTCCGGTAGACAACCCGGTCCCGAAGAAGCGCAGCATGGGAGAAACTTCACCATCCGGCTTTCGCCCCAAGGAGGAACATGCTACACGTCCTGAAAGATTTGCTTGGAGCTCGTGTTCACGCAACAGACGGTGAGATAGGAACCGTCCGGAACTTTCTCTTTGACGATCAATCCTGGACGCTCCGCTATCTGGTCGTAGATGTTGGACATTTTCTCAACCGGCAGGAAGTAGTTCTGTCGATTTCGGCGGTTGAGCAACCGGATTGGGCGAACCGGTCCTTTCAAGTGAACTATACGAAAGAGCAAGTGCGCAGGAGTCCGGACGTCGACACTGAAAAGCCGGTGACCCGCCAACAGGAGATTGCGATGGAGGAATACTATCATTGGCTGGCTTATTGGATTGACAGTGGATTAGGCACCGGATCGACTTTGCCTCCCGGATCGGACTATCCAGTGAACACCGAAGAAGATCCCCATCTCCGCAGCGCCCTCGACGTAACTGGGTACGAGGTGTGGGCAACGGATGGCAAAGTTGGAGACCTGCATGGCTTCGTCATGGACGAGATCTCCTGGCATCTCGGCTACTTGGATGTCAAATCCGGAGACTGGGTCCGCAGCCGCTCTGTGCTGATCCCGACTCGCTGTGTGAAGTCCGTTTCATGGGCTAGTCGTAGAGTTGATTTGCAGCACACCCGTGAAGGGATTTAAGGTCATGCTTCACAGAAAAGCTGAGCTGAAGGATACCTATTATGATGGCAGCCCAAAATGGCAGCCCGGACCCGAAGCAGACCCGCCTGCAGCAGTGGCTGAGGATCGATCCTCAGCAAAAGCCGAAGGTTTACGCTCAGATATTCGATACTGCTGAGATTTCCAGCCTTAACTATTGGTTGGAGATCGTGTTCTCGGCGGGCATTGCCGCTTTGGGGCTTGTCTTGAACAGCCCGGCCGTCATCATAGGCGCGATGCTCATTTCGCCCTTGATGGGACCCATCATGGCCGCAGGACTGGCCCTGGCCGCGGGCGATCTTTATCTCGCCGTTAAAGCCATAGCGAATCTTGCCGCCAGCGTATCCCTGGCGATCGGTTTTTCTGCTCTGATCGTCTGGCTCCTGCCTTTTCACTCTGTGACCGGCGAGATATTGGCCAGAACCAACCCCACCCTGCTCGACCTGGGCGTCGCTCTGTTCTCCGGGTTGGCCGGCTCCGTTGCGGTATGCCGTTTTGGCGGAGGGGAGGCCGTTACCACTTTGCCAGGGGTGGCGATCGCAGTCGCATTAATGCCTCCGCTGTGCACCATCGGCTTCGGGCTGGGAAGCGGCGCCAACACACGCATCATGGGAGGGGCCGGTCTGCTTTTCTTGACCAATCTGGTCGCCATCGTGGCCAGCGCGTTTCTTGTGTTTCTGCTTACGGGTATGAACGCGCCCGAGGTTCGCGCGGAGATGGAACATTCCCGAAAGACCGAAGCTCTCGCCCAGACGCTATCGCGTGGGCGGTTTTCGCGAGCGTTGATCAACAGCGGCCAGCTCCGGTGGCGAATCCTCATGCTGGTCGTCTTGCTTGGAGCCATAGCACTTCCTTTGAGAACGGCATTCATGCAGGTTGCCGGTGAAGCGGTTGCAAGGAACGCGGTCCAGGAAGTCGTCAAGGGCCTGCTGCCGCCAGGAGCGCTGGTTTCCCAGCAAGTCGAAGTGGGCCGGGACAGTGTTGCGGTCCGGCTGATCTCAACTCGAGTGGTCCCGGAAGACAAGATACAAAAAGCGGAGCGGGAGATCGAACGACGCTGCGGGCGAAAGGTTGTCCTCTCGGTCGCGAGCATTGCGAGCCAGAGCGAACTGGCCGAGTTGATGCAGAGATTCTCCACGCCATCGCAACCGGCCCCCGTTGCTCCTGAGTCACTGGAAGACTTTCGCCGCGAGGTGATGACCCGCATTCAGCCGATTCTTGCCGGCGTCTGGCCCGCTGAAGCGCCTCTCCAGGATTTCGACTTGGAGCTAAGTTCAACCGGCACGGTGTTGACTGTTCGATACCAGAGCGACCATGAGCTCGGAAAGATTTCTGAAGACATTCTCGCCAGAGAGCTGCAGGACAAGCTTGGAGCGCCGTCTATTTCCCTGGTTGCGCGGCGCGTTGTTCCACCCCGAAAACCGGCCAGGAAAGCAAATCGGAAACGGAAATGACCGGATGATCCGCCGGGGATAGAGACCATGTCAGTCGCTCGTAGAGCGGAGCGCCTCACGAGGGATCTCTCCCATCCTTCGAAGAAGCGGCACCATAGTCAGGCCTTGCACGAATACTGAAAAGGCGACAACCGCAAAACTTATCGTAATGATCGCTTCGCGGAGCGGAACCTCATTTGGAAGCCCAAGGGCCAGGGCCAGCGCCAATGCTCCTCGCAATCCGCCCCAGAACAGGATGTGCTGATGCTTCGCTGTGACCCGAAGCGATGAGCGCGAGAAGAGAAGGCAGCAGGGATAGATTGCAACCGCGCGACCCAGTGTGACCAACACAATCGCAATCACTGCGGGAAGCCATATCGCCACGAACTTCTGGTGGGCTTCGTGCATTCCAATCAGCAGAAATACCAGCGAGTTTGCAACAAAGGCAGCGTACTCCCAGAATGCTTGAACCGCTACTCTTCCAGGCTCGGTGATGGCGTTGAACAACTTTAGATTGCCCATGACGAGTCCTGCTGTGATGGTCGCAAGGACGCCAGAGAGGCCAAAATGGTCCGCGAAAAGAAAGGAACCATAGGCGGCGACGGTCGTGAACGTGATTTCCACCAGATGATCCTCCGTTCGCCCCGAAAGCAATAGCGCTACGAGTGCGACCGCTGCACCGCAAAGAACGCCGCCCACGATTGTGCGTAGAATCGTAAAGGTGATTCCCATCGAGGTGAGGTGCTGTCCTGAGGCCACGGCAATAGCCACACCAAAGAGAACCGCCGCCGTGCCATCGTTTAGCAGACTCTCCGTCTCGATAAGAACTCCTAATCGGCCGCGAACTCTTGCTTCCTTGAGCGTTGCGATGACTGAAACCGGGTCGGTCGCGGCGATGAGAGCGCCGAACACGAGTGCGTCGATCCATGGCCAATTCGCCAGAAAGTGCATCCCGGTCGCGGTTACGCACGCAGTGAGCAGGACGCCGAGAGTCGCCAGCACGACGGCGACGGGAAGGTTCCGGCGCAACTGAACCCAATCGAGAGAGAAAGCGGCTTCAAAAAGGAGCGGAGGGAGAAGAGCTGTGAAGATGAGTTCCTTGGTAAGAACGACGTGCGGTGCAAATGGCAAGAAGGCGAGAATAATGCCTGCCGCAACAAGTCCGACACTGTAAGGGAGACGAAGTCGCCTAGTCAGCATGGCGACGACAGCGGCGATCAGAAGCAGAAGTGTTCCGGATTGAAAATCAATTTCCATGCTTTTTCTCTCTCGCCTCCGGCTGTTTCGCATGAATCTGGCGGCAGATGACTGCAACGGCTCCACAACGGTAAGCAGAATATATTATGCGGGAACAATAGACTCACGCAGACGCACCAGCAATTCCAGGAGTACGTCAATTTCCATCTGTGTGCGCAGATAGTAGCGGGCGAGGGAGCCTCGTTTCCTTCCAATGCGAACTGGTACGATGTTTCCGCCAAGGGCGAAGGCATCCTCATCATTCTCATCATCCCCCAGAAAAAGGACCCAAGAGCACTTCAGACGATCGCGTTCTGCGGCCAAATCGTCTCCTTTATTAGGCGCCACGTCTGGCACGAGGTTCACGACCTGCTTGCCTCCGAAGACCTTGACATGCTTCAGCTTTCCAGTCGCTGCGAGGATTTGTCGGCGCGTCTCTGCCTTGTGAGGGGATTCGCGGTAATGTGCGGCCTGGGAGAAGCCCCTATCCTCTATCCATATTTCAGGTATGAGACGAAGTTCACTTTCTAATATGGCCTTCCATTCTTCTATCCGTTGGCGCGAGACGGGCGTTGTTTCTGATTCCGCACAATGATTGCCTAACACCCGGGCAACCTTCACACCGCTCAGTTTACCGAGAACGTCCGCGCGGCCTCGCCCAGAGACGACAATGCATGGATAGAGCAATGACAGGCGGCGCAGGAGGCTTCGGGCCCTATTGCGCATGTCGGCCTGATCCGGGTGCTTGACAATTGGAGACAACGTTCCATCGAAATCAAAGGCGCAGAGGGTTTGCTCGTGGGCCAAATGCGTAACGACTGGGAGCGAGGCTCTTGAAAGAAGGTATTTCATCATCAAAGCGCTGTCCCTGTGCCTGTGCGCTCGGTCAGGCGCCCTAACAATCGCTCCTGGTTGCGTAACCGCGCAGCATCTACCAACATCTTTCCGGCCCAGCGGTAAACATTGAATTGGACCAAGAGAGACCGCATCGATCTCATGCGATCCTGTTGTTCGTCGGCTGGCATATTCAGCGCTGCGGCCAGAGCTTCACTGCTGCTCTCCAGATCGTAGGGATTTACGATGAGCGCTTCGGTCAATTCCCGCGCTGCCCCGGTGAACTCGCTAAGCACCAGCACACCCTTCAGGTCTGTACGCGCAGCCACAAACTCTTTCGCTACCAGATTCATGCCATCATGCAGGCTGCTTACGTAGCAAAGATCCGCGGCACGATAGAAGCGGAATACTTCCGGGGGCTCGTGGTGGGAGCGAAGCAGGATGATGGGCTTGTAGTCTTTCGTTCCGAACCGCAGGTTGATGCGTTCGGCCAGGCGTTCCACCGTTTCATTGAGTTCCCGATATCGCTCGATCTTCGTCCGGCTCGGCGCAGCAAGTTGCGCGAAGCTAAAGCGTCCGCGAAATTCCGAATGCCGTTCGAGCAACTTCTCTACAGCCAGGAGTCGCTCCTCGACGCCCTTGGTGTAGTCCAGGCGATCGACGCCAATGCCGAGAAGCGCATTCGGCCTCAATTCTAGATCTCGCCAAACCTGCGTACGGCATTCCTCGATGCTGGGTGCCGTCTCTACCCAGCGCACCGGCCATTCAATTGAAATCGGATACGGGCGAACGAGCGTACGGTGACCCTTCATTACCACGGCGTTGTGCTCTCGGTCTCTGCGCGTTTCGAGGTAGCGATCCACAGAATCCAGAAAATTATTGCAGTGAAGTTGAGTATGAAAGCCGAGAATACTGCTTCCCAACAACCCCTCCAGAATCTCGTTGCGCCAGGGGCAGATGCCCATGCGCTCGGCGTTGGGCCAGGGAATGTGCCAGAAGACAATCACGGTTGCGGCAGGCAGGCGTTTGCGAATCATGGCAGGAGCCAGAGCGAAGTGATAGTCCTGCACCAGGATGATCGGATCCTTGGAGTCGACTTCTCCGCACACTGTGTCAGCGAACTTCTGGTTTACTGCGCGGTACTGCCGCCAGTCCTCGGCACGGAAGACAGGCCGTGTGTGCGCCACATGGCAGAGGGGCCACAGTCCTTCGTTTGAAAAGCCGTAGTAGTGGCCCTGCTGCTCTTCCTCGGAAAGCCAAACACGGCGAATGTGATACGACTCTTCGTCGGGCGGTACCCGCACATGATCGTTGCGGTCCACTGTTTCGCGATCTGCGCTACCGCTTCCGTGAGCGACCCATACGCCGGAGCAGGCGCGCATGATAGGTTCGAGGGCAGTTACCAGACCGCTTGCCGGATGCTGGACCTCAATGCGGCCGTCCGCCGCAAAGATGTGAATGTATGGCTCACGGTTTGCCAGAATGACAATCTTCTCTCCATGCAAGTGCCGGTTCAGAGTTTGTTTCAGCCTTTCCGCTGTCCAAAGCCCTGGAGCATCTTCGCGTTCATTGGCCATGTGCCCGACCAGTTCACGCAGATCGCTCAGAATCGGTTGAAATTCCCGGCTCTGTTTTCCTCTTCCGTGCAGAAGGTTGCGTAATTCCAAACTCCAGTCAGAACGCGCCCTTTTTGCTGCCAGCAGAGGTATGCCGAAGGCCAACACAGCAAGGATGCCAAATACTACGAGCAGAAAAGTCTGCGCGGCGGCTTCCCGCCGGTCTATATAACTCAGATCATGAACTAGGATCGCAAATCCCAATTGCTGCCCCTGCGCTGTGACCGGCATCGCCGTCACTTGCACACGACCGGTGGGCAGCGTCGCTTCGGTGCTCCACTCGTGAAACTCCTGATTGGCATTCTCTCTGGTCGGCTCTGTGGCGCGGACTCTCGGCCCCACAGCTAGGCAACTGAATTCCTCCGGAAATCCCGGTGTGCTTGATTGCGTCTTCAAGTTAGCGTCACAGGCCGCTGCGCCCATCACGCGCTCGTCGCGAGCGAGTGCAACCAGTTGCCGATCAAGGCCTGCCTGGTTGTACCATGCATCCGCCAAAGACTGCCTGGCGCCAGTCAGCACCAACTTGGCGCGCGAGTTGACGTCGCGTTCAAACCACTCCCGCGCAGTCGTCTGCACCACGCCTGACACTGCCCACGTCAGTAGCGCCAGGCCCACGATCAAAGCGAGTATGAATCGTGCCATGCGCGTCATACTTTTATTGGAACATAGCGGTCGCGATCTCAGATGCAAAAAATGCGGCTCGAAGAATCGGGATTGATCAGGACCTGCCAGTACTCTGCGCTGGTCCACAGCAGAGGGGAGATCGTTTGGTGCTGCCTTCCCCGATTCGATTCCGAGCCAGTGTTTTCGACACTCCTCGACAGTCAGGAAGGCGGCCGCTATCGAATAGGTCCGGCGGGAGGCGAATCTGGCTCCCAGCGCTACGTGCCAAATACGAACACCCGTGAATCAACATTTAACGCCGCGACCGGCTCCTTCAAAGTCACCGACTCCGCGCACCGGTTTCTACAGTTCGGAAGGAGTTTCCGTCCAACACAGTTGATTCGCATTGTTGAGCCGATCGAAGGCACTCCTTGCATTGATGTGACCTGCGAGCCACGGCTGGGTTGCTCCATGGTTCGCCCTTCGCACATGCAGGGTTCGCACCATCTCTGGTTTGAAGGATTTGCCAGCCAATTGCGGCTCACTACCGACATACCGTTTTCCTATCTGGGCGGCAAGCGTAGCGTGGCTTGCGGTGCCGCTCCTTCGGTCATTTTGAATCATTGCCGCCTGTAGCTTTGTCTGAAGAATTGTCCAATCCAACGCGGAACGAAGGCGCCTTGTAATCCTTGGGTAAATAGTTGTCCGGAATAGTGGTGCGATTTCCATCTCGAACATTCGAATAGTGAGAGGACATGATCTCAACCCCTGCCTCGTTGAATCTATCCTGAATCAATTGATGCAGATCGGCATACGTCTTTGCCATCCGGCTGGGCTTATCCGTATAGGCGTTTATTTCGTAATGAACGTAGAAATCGTCGAGAACCGTTTGAAACACAAACGGGCTGGGCTTTTGGAGAATGTTCTCGCAGGCCAGCGCCGCATCGATGAGAAGTTGGTGAACGGTCCGCCAAGGCGCGTCGTAGCCGATCGTGACGGTGGTATGCAGAATCAACCCCTCCTGCTGTGCCGAAGCGCTGAAGTTAATGATGTGGCTGTTCAGCACCATTGCGTTTGCGATGGTGATTTCAACATTCTTGATGGTGCGAATGCGCGTCACCAGCAGCGTCTTCTCCAGGACATCTCCGATGGTATCGGCAATTTTGACGCGGTCGCCAATCTTGAAGGCGCGCATGTAGGTCAGGATAACTCCAGCCACGACGTTCGCAACCGCCGAGGTGGATCCGAGCGAGACAAGGACACCAAGAAAAATGGAGATGCCCTGGAAGGCTGGCGACTTGGATCCCGGCAGATACGGAAAGACGACGATGGCGGTCAGGGCTAGGATTAGCACCCGAACGATCTTATAGGTTGGCTCCGCCCATTCCGCATAGAAATCCGGCAGCGTAATCGTTCCTTTCCCGATCTCGGTGAAGATGATACGCACGGCCTTAATGATGTAATACGAGACCAGCGCAATCACAGCGATAAAGAATACGTTGGGAAGATAGGCTATTGCCGCATTACCGACGAGTTTCAAGGGAGAGAGCATATAGCCAAAGAGGATTTGCGCGTAGCCCTGTGTCCATGGGAAGAATCCCAGGACCAGTGACACGTAAAAGTACAAGGAGACAAGGACGATCGCCAGCCGCAAGGCTTTCCCAAGGCCGATGGCAAAATCAGCGATTCTGTCGGCGGGGAGGAGTTCAAACTGTTGAATGCGCAACGAAGGAATACGCGTGGCTCGCCAGGTGTCAAGCCGGCGGTAGAGCTTGGGAAAGAGCATGCTTAGGAGCCGGAAGACTAAGACCAGAGCAGCCGTAGTGAGAAAGGCATAGACTCCTCCGAAAATGAGGCTCTTGGCACTATATTCCTTGCGAAGTGCGGTCAGCACGGTGGCGATGCGTAGTGCGTCTTCGCGTGCCAGCGCCTGGCGAGTCTTCCCAGAAGCCTTCGCGTCCTGGTCGGTCACGCTCATGACCACCAGATCCGCGGCCAGGATGTCGGAAGAACCCTCTGCATCGGAGACGGAAATAGACTGAGGATTGAACATTACATCTTTTGATATTTTCTCTATTCTTGTGCTGATAGCGGCAGCCCTGGCCTGCGCGGTGAATGAAAGAACGCCCTGCACTGTGAACAGTGTTTTGCCCTTCACCGTCACCGCGGCTTGGGGCGTGCTTGCAATCGTCTCTGGCTGTGCTTGCGACTGGCTCGGGAGTTGCGGGGTCAAGATCAGGCAGCCAAGAATAAGGGCGCTGAGATTAGCGGTCAATGAGCATTTCAAACGCATGGGCAATCTCCATTGAACACGGTCCAAAGTTTAGGGGAACCAAGGCTCTATCAATGTCTTGATCCGCGTTCGGCCAACTGCACGCGACTGAGCGAGTCGAAAGGCTTGGGTTCCTCGACCCTTCGGAACTTTCTACCCGAAGGTTCATCACACGCTGAGCACCGGACACGGCGACTCGCGGATTATCCTGTACAAATGAGACCAGGCTTGTGAGAATGTCCCCTTTATGTGACCCCGGCCAACTACTACCAGGTCTGCTCCCTCTTTAATTGCGATTTGTCGGATTCCTTCCGGGATCGATGATCCTAGAGCACATAGACAGAGCTCATGGCCACCCCCCCTAGGTTCCTTGCCAGCGTTTAGCGCCTTGTCAAACGCTCCCCTGAGTTCCAGGGCTATCGGGGACTGACCATTCTCGTTGGATGACGGATCGATGTGCAATAAGCAGATCTTTGCACCGTAAGTTTGAGCCAGAAAGGCAGCCGTCCTGAAAATCGAGTCCGCTTCCGAATTCAAATCGACGGCACAAAGAATAGAACGGTAAGACCCGTGCGACGTCAATGTCGAATCTAGCTGGTGTGCGCTTGTCAATACCGGGCAAGTAACGTCATGGAGCACTTTTGCGGTCACCGATCCCAAGAGCAATCTGCGGAATCTTCCCAAGCCTTTGGTTGGCATCATGATCAGGTCTGTATTCTCGCGTTGCACTACCCAACGAATTACCAACGCGGGGTCGCCGTCTTCGATTGTTGTCGAATGTCGAACGGTTGAGAATTGCGTGCGGGCAAACTCATCCAGAGACCGCTCACGTTGATAGCGAAGTTCCTGGAGTGCTGGGGAATACAGGATCGGGGCCGGTTCAGAATTCCCCGTGCCCTCGATGCTTGGCGCAAGGCTGTATTCGCGCACGAGATTGAAAGCGTTCACTACGGTGACGGTAGCGTTGAACCGTTCGGCCATCTCTCTCACAGATGGAACCATGGCGGTCGTTGCTTCAGAAAAGTCGATCGGAAAGAGGATCTTGCGAAAGGGCTTCATAGGCCACGCTTCCTTGTTTTTTTATTGAAGACTACAACTCCATCCATACCGAAGCCGGCATTCCGACAGATCAGGCAGCGGAGCCGAGCATGCATTCGCTGCCCCTTCCATCGTATCGCTGAAAGGCTGGAGCACATCAGTGCGGAGAATCTGCATAAATGCGTTGATCCACCTTCTGGTCCCTTCTTAGCGATTCCGCTCCCAGCTGCTGTTCACTTGAAACGCGTATCAGGAAAGTGGCCTTTCTGGATCGCCGGCTTGATTGAGTGAATAGCGGCAATTCTGTCAGAGCCAGGGAATTGCACCGAAATGACACGTGCGCATGTCGATCCGGGTTGAGCGCTGCCGAAAGAAAGTTCGTGACAATAGCAACTAAATGATTAGTTGAACGTCTGATTGAACAGGGAGAATCAACGAACGGGTTCCTGAGACCTTAGATTTCCATGCCTCCAAAGAGATCCATCACGCTGACCCAGGCCGAGCTCCGGCTGATGAAAGTCCTTTGGGACCGGGGGGATTCGACAGTTGCCGACATGGTGACCGCAACCTCAGCCGAAACGGAACTGGCCTACACATCCGTTCTGACCACGATCCGGATTCTTGAGACGAAGGGCTACGTCAGCCACCGGCAGGATGGCAGAGCATTCCTGTACGGTGCATGTATCGGTGAGCTTGAGGCGAGCCGATCGGAGGTTCGCCATGTGTTGCAACGGTTCTTCGGCAACTCCCGGGAGCGGCTCCTGCTCTCGCTTCTGGGCGACGATGGAATCAGCCCCGAAGAATTGCGGCGTTTGAAAGAGGCAATTGCGAATTTGCCGGACGAAGCCCCATCCGAAACTACGGGTAGGTTCTAAATGAACCCTCTCCTTCACACGATTTCACTTGTATCCGCGACAACGGCGGGAGCTCTATTCTCCGCGATTTGGGAAGGGGCTATTTTGGCCGCGTGCGTGGCTCTCTGCCTTCGATTGATTCCTCGCCTGAGCGCAGCCGCCCGTTCGGTTGTCTGGACGAACGTTTTCGTGCTGTTGGCCCTGCTGCAGGTACTGCCTTCTCTCGCGGAGCATTGGGTCCCAGAGAACGGCATTTCTCATCCGCCCTTCCACTTGGACCCGGTTTGGAGTGTTGCTATCGCCAGCACATGGGCGATGCTCTCCCTTTGGAGGGTCGTGCAACTGATCTTGAGCGCCATTCGAATTCGCGGATTGGCAAGAAGGGCTACCCCAATTCACCTTGACGCAACCTTGCAAACATTCCTCGATGGCCAGGCTGGAGATGGACAAAGCGGGCGTTCGGCGGAGCTTTGTTCCTCAACGGAGGTCGTGCGGCCCAGTGTTTTCGGGTTCTTCCAGCCACGCATCCTTCTGCCTCAGGGCCTCGTCGAGAAGCTCTCTACCCTGGAGCTGCGGCAGGTGGTGCTTCATGAAATGGAGCATCTGCGCCGCGGCGACGATTGGACCAATCTGCTTCAGAAGGTTGGCCTTGTGCTTTTTCCCCTGAATCCGGTGCTGCTTTGGGTGGAACGTAGGCTCTGCGTGGAGCGGGAGCTTGCCTGCGATGATCGTGTCCTCCACTCCACCGGCGCCCGCAAAACCTATGCCACTTGCCTGACCCGCCTGGCAGAATTCTCAATGCTTCGGCGCAGTTTCTCGCTCGTGCTTGGCGCCTGGGAGCGGCAGTCGGAGCTGGTGCGCCGCGTGCATCGCATTCTGCAACAGCCGCATGAGCCAATGAACGGGCGGCAAGCGATCATCCTGACAAGCAGCCTGATCGTCAGCTTCTTAGCCGGCGCAATTGTTCTGGCGCGCAGCCCACAGGTTGTGAGCTTCGCTCCGGTCGCGCCATCCACGGCGCTGGGTCGCTCGATCCCGGCCATGAGCCCTAACCAGATGTACCTCCAGGAATTTGATGGCTCTCCCAGCCTGGTCAAGGCGGTCATGCCAGAGGGACATCCCCAAATTCCATATGCTACGAACCATCGGCGCATTACCGCTGCTAAGCACAATGTGAAGCGCGACCAGGTTCTCCGCAACCAACAGGCGTGGGTAGTGCTCACTGACTGGGAAGGTGCCGAGCCGCCTCCCCGACTGGTGATCGCCGTCTCCCAAGATCGTCGCTCTTCGTATGCTGCCGTTGCGATTGCAAACGGCTGGCTGATCGTTCAAATCTAACCGTAACTCCAACCAGGAAAGGAATGTCCATGTCCCCAACAACTAATCAATTAGTAGCAATAGCCAAGAAGTTCTCAGCTCCCGCAGCGGTGGTGGGTGCGTTCGCATTGGGAGCCGCAATCTTCGTCGGCCACGGCAGCGTTCACGCCGCATCGGCGATGGACGACACCAGCGTCTCGCCGCTCACTTCGCTCGATCATGCTATGGAGGCGGTCGCCTCGCGGGTAACCCCGGCTGTAGTCAACGTCGCCGTTACCTCGCGAGGGTCCAGCGAGCATGACACTTCCGACGGCATGATGCAGGGGCTTCCGCCCGGCCTGCAACAGTTCTTTGGGCCGATGCAGCAGCAGCCCGCTCAGCCGCAAATTGAGCATGGAGTGGGAAGCGGCATCATCATCTCGCCGGACGGATACATCGTCACCAACGACCACGTCGTGGATGGCGCTACCAGCATCAAGGTCACGCTGAACGATCGGCGCATCCTGAACGCGAAAGTCATCGGTGTCGACAAGCTGACCGATATTGCCGTGCTCAAGGTAAACGCCTCGGGCCTTCCCTCGATTGCATGGGGAGACTCCGCGAAACTTGAACCCGGACAAACCGTGTTAGCCTTCGGCAGCCCATTCGGCTACTTCCAGTTTTCAGTTACGCGTGGCATCGTCAGCGCCGTCAATCGGCCGAATCCCTACTCCGATGACGCGCGCAAGCCAGGAGGCTACATCCAGACCGACGCCGCCATTAACCCCGGTAACTCCGGCGGTCCGCTGGTAAATGCACATGGCGAACTGGTCGGCATCAACACCTTCATCATCTCCAACAGCGGTTCGTTTGCCGGCGCGGGCTTCGCGATTCCTTCGCAGATTGTACGTGCCACAGCCGAACAGCTGATCAAGAACGGCAAGGTCGAGCACGGCTATATCGGCATCGAGATGAACGACGTAACCCCCGACAATGCGCGCTTCTTCAATCTTCAGGATGCGAACGGGGCAATTGTTGCCCAGGTCATGCCAGACTCGCCGGCGAGCCGCGGCGGCCTCAAGACCGGCGACGTAATCTCACAGCTCAACGGACAAAAGATCGCGAATGGAAGCGCCCTGCAGGTTGCGGTAAGTGAAATGTCCCCCGGTACGAAGATCACCATGGGCGTGATCCGCGACGGCAAGCCGGAGACACTGGACCTCACAGTGGGCCAGTTCCACGGCAATGGCGAAGTGGCGAGCAACGACAGTCCTGACGGCCCGCAAAGCGGAAAGCTTGGTCTTGCGGTGAGCAATCTTACACCCGAATCTCGGCAGCAGTTCAACGTGCCCGATCAGGTTCACGGTGTTGTCGTCCAGAATGTTCGCCCTGCCAGCCCCGCTGACGACGCCGGCATCCAGCCGGGTGACATCATCCTCGAGGTCGACCGGAAGCCGGCCGACTCCGCAAGTCAGTTTGCAAACGAAGTGCACCAGAACAAGGACGGAAAGGACCTGTTGATGCTCGTCTGGTCGAAAGGCAATTCGAGCTATCGAACGATCCACCCCGATCAGAACAACCAAAACGGCTAGAAGGTTCAAGGTGAGGTCGTCGTGGATCAAATCGGCGGCCTCACCGAATTCCCAGCTCTCGTTCCACAGTTTTGCCACCCCATCCAACACGACACGGTTGAATTGGATCCGCGATGCTGCAAAAGGGGCTCGGGTATATCAGAACTTGACCACGAATGAATCCGTGCAGGCCACTCAAGAGTCTCTCTTCCGCTTTTGATTCCTCTGACTTACAAAAAACAAAAGAGCAATACCACAAATCAGCGACAGCCCTCCGAGAATTGGGGGCAACCAATTGATTCTATTTGGCCCGATGGTCTCTCTAACCATGAGACGTATTGGCGACGCAAAGTATGCGAGCGAAAAAATTCCCGCAGCGACCAAAATGAATCCGACAATCGATGCCACTCTGCCGGGCTGTTCTTGTTCCATTGGCAAACTCCCTGACGCTGCCCTTGATGCCATCTTCTTCCGGCCCCAAGCAGATCGTTTGATCGAGCGAATCTAGCCGAGATAGTAGCCTGCTACTACCTTCTCCAACGGCTCGGTCGAATAGAGGTAGCTGGACTGGAATCTCCGGCGGTGCATCCTGGGGCCTTCCTAAGGCGCAGAATCCCATTTGGTATCCCATATGGGCCTGTACAACTCAACTGGAGAGAAACTGATTTGCTTTGTTTTGCGATCGACCCACAGAAAGATCGGCTTCTTGCCGCCGTTAATGTCCACTCCCATAAGAACTCCGTTGCCCCAGGTCCGAGAAAGGACGGTCCTATAGCTGCGTATCTGGCCGTTTGGGCCGCCGGTGCCCCAGTCCTGCTGGAACCGGTCAAAACCATAAGTCCTGTAACGTTCCGGATGTTGCTGCCAATCGGGGTCGTTGTTCCAAATGCCATAGGCCTTCGACTGGTCCCCGGACTCGACCGTGGCAAGAAAAGTGTTCACCCGGTGCTCCTCCGGCCAGTTCCAGAACCACCAGGTTCCAAAGGCGCCCAGCACCACCGCCATGAACACCGCGATCTTGATATTTCGTATCCGCCTCGCACGGGCGGAGTCGTACCTCGGTGCATCCAACAGTGTCATTGCTTCAGTGTTCTCCTTTGAGCGCCTCCAGTGTAGCTCGGTTTCCTCACGGTATCCTCCGCTATAAATGACATCGCGACCCATAGTCCCATTTCGCGCAGGCGCATTTCCGGCCGACACTCTCGGAGACGATAATCGATAAGAATCTCACCAGAGAATCCACAAAACTGTCCTGTTTTATACACTCTTCCGGAATAGCTGAGCCTCCGAAGATGGCTTATCCAGCAATCATTGACATCTTCTTCAAGACCTAGAATTCTCGCCTCCCTTCAGGCGTATACTTGCTCCGAAGAGTGAGTGGACACTGGGGATGGCGATGTCCATTCCCTCCTGTTCGAAGCATCTCGCCATGAATTGGCAGCGCCTTGCTGGTTACGCTGTGCCTCCTCTGGACTGAGGTCGCACCAGGGCGAACAACCAACGGAGGATGGGCATTATGAAAGCAGAACAAGCGAAGCCCGAGCGTAAAGACGACCTCAAATCCCTTCCCATGGCAGACTTACTGGTCAAACTGGCTTCATCAGCCGGTGGCCTCACGCAAGTCGAGGCTGAGAAACGGCTGGCACAGTACGGCCCCAATGAGATCGCGGAGACGAAGGTCAACGCCTTCCTGCAGTTCCTCAGCTATTTCTGGGGGCCTATTCCGTGGATGATTGAAGCGGCCGTCATTCTGTCGGCGCTTGTCCGGCACTGGGCGGATTTTTTCATCATCCTCGTTCTCCTTTGTTCAAACGCAGTGGTCGGGTTTTGGGAAGAGCATCAGGCAGGTAACGCCATCGCCGCGCTGAAGGCCAAACTGGCCATCAACGCCCGCGCACTGCGCGACGGAAAGTGGACCAATCCGAAGGCCAGCGAGCTGGTGCCTGGAGACGTCATCCGCGTCCGAATCGGCGACATCATACCGGCTGACGCGCGCCTTTTGGCAGGCGACCCGGTGGAGGTCGATCAGTCTGCGTTAACCGGTGAGTCTCTGCCCGTCACGCGGAATCCCGGCGATCCGCTTTACTCTGGATCGATCCTGCGGCAAGGCGAAGCTGACGCAATCGTTTATGGCACTGGGGCCAACACATATTTCGGCCGAACGGCCCAACTGGTCCAGGAGGCTCAAACCACCAGTCATTTTCAAAAAGCTGTACTGAAGATCGGCGACTACCTGATCATTCTCGCAGTCGCGCTGGTTGCCTTGATCCTGATGGTGGCGCTCTTCCGCCGCGATCCGATCCTCAATACCTTGGAGTTCGCGCTGGTGCTTCTGGTTGCTGCGATCCCGGTGGCGATGCCCACAGTATTGTCTGTGACGATGGCCGTTGGCGCGCGTCTGCTGGCGAAGAAAGAAGCAATCGTTACCCGCCTGTCGGCTATCGAGGAACTGGCAGGCGTGGATGTGCTGTGCTCGGACAAGACCGGAACCCTGACTCAAAACAAGCTCACGTTGGGCGATCCATTCAGCGTGGACGGTATCTCCGCCGACGAAGTCATTTTCTGCGCCGCGCTCGCGTCGCGTGCGGAAAACAAAGACACCATCGATCTGGCCGTGATCGGAGGCCTGAAGAGCGATCAGGCTTTGACGGGCTATTCAGTAATCCATTTCCAACCATTTGACCCAGTGCACAAACGAACCGAAGCCACCGTCAAGGCCGCGGATGGGAAACTTTTCAAGGTTGCCAAGGGAGCGCCGCAAGTCATCATGGGGATGTCGGCCAATGCCGGCGAGGTAAAGGAGGCCGTCGCAAAAGCAACGAACGAATTCGCGGCCCGTGGCTTCCGCTCCTTGGGCGTAGCCCGAGCAGACGACGAAAGCCAGTGGAAGTTTGTCGGAGTCTTGCCTTTGTTCGATCCGCCGCGCGAGCAGGCCAAGGCAACCATCGCGAGCGCACGCGAAATGGGCGTAGACGTGAAGATGGTTACGGGCGACCAGGTAGCCATCGCCCGGGAGACAGCCAAACAACTTGGGCTAGGCGCGAATATCCTGGACGCCAGCGGGTTGGGTGACACAAAGCATCACGAGTCGGCGCAGTCGGCGCAGTCGATCGAAAGTGCCGATGGGTTTGCTCAGGTCTTTCCGGAACACAAATTCCATATCGTTGATGTGCTCCAGCAGCTGGGCCACATTGTGGGTATGACGGGAGATGGGGTAAACGACGCTCCTGCGCTCAAGAAGGCGGATTGCGGAATAGCCGTTTCGGGCGCGACAGACGCGGCGCGGGCGGCCGCGGACATCGTGCTCATGACCTCCGGCCTCTCGGTCATTATCGATGCCATCAAGGAGAGCCGCCGCATCTTCCAACGCATGAACAGCTACGCCATATATCGCATTGCCGAAACAATCCGCGTTCTGGTGTTCATGACACTGTCGATCATCGTGTTCAACTTCTATCCCGTCACCGCGGCGATGATCGTATTGCTTGCACTGCTGAACGACGGGCCCATCCTGGCAATTGCCTATGACCGGGTGCTCTCCAAAAACAAACCTGAAGCCTGGAATATGCCCGAGGTGCTGGGCATTTCGAGCGTTCTCGGAGTGGCGGGAGTGGTCGCCTCTTTCGGGCTCTTTTACATCGCAGAGCGCGTCTTCCATTTGAATCGGGAGGTCGTTCAGTCGTTCATGTTTCTCAAGCTGGCCGTCGCCGGACACCTTACCATCTTTGTCACTCGCACTCGCGGGCCCTTCTGGTCTATTCGGCCGGCGCCTATCCTACTCTGGAGCGCTGTCGGCACCAAGGTGCTCGCAACTCTGGCCGCGGTCTACGGCGTGTTCATGCCCGCCATCGGTTGGCGCTGGGCGCTCTTGATCTGGGGATACGCCCTCGCATGGTTCCTTGTGAACGATCGCATCAAGCTGTGGGCCTACAGGATATTCGATAGCCAGGGCAGAGGGCTGCTGCATCATCTGCGGCACTGGCACCAGCAGCTATCCCCGGCAAAATAGGTCTCGGAGGATCTCATCATGCGACTCTCAACGAAGGCTCTTGCACTGGCGTCTGGCCTGATCTGGGGAGGAGGGGTCGCGTTTGCCTCGCTGGCTCATCTCCTCTTCCCTTCCTACGGCTCAGGCTTTCTGGAATTCGTCAGCTCCATCTATCCAGGCTTTCACGCGGCCCGCAGCTTCGGCGATGCTCTGATTGGGACAGCCTATGGTCTGGTTGACGGCGCTATTGGAGGATTCATCCTGGCCTGGCTGTACAACATCTTTGCCGGTGAGAAGTCCTGAATGGGCCGGCGTCCTTTGTTGAGGAAAAACCGCAGCAGGCCGTTTAGCGGTACTTCCCTCAGGTTCAACTCAGCACATGAGCAGGGGAACTGTCCGTCTGCCTGTCACAGATTGGCGCGATGAGAAACTCGACACCGCGGGAAGTAACGGATGGTAAAAGATGAGAATCGATCCAAAGGACTTTAGAGTCCCTTCGGGAAAGAAAATCGATTTGAAGGAGTGGCCGACGGCTGTGAAGCCATTCTTCAGGTCGAAGAAGCAATACAAGAAACTGCTCGAGGAGCACGTTGCTGAGTTGAGTTCTCTGCAACGCCTGCATTACGCCTCGAACCGCCATGCGTTGCTGATGATCTTCCAGGGCATGGACGCTGCCGGGAAGGATGGGGCCATCCGGCATGTCATGTCCGGAGTCAATCCCCAGGGCTGCCAGGTCTGGTGCTTCAAGCAGCCAAGCGCCGAGGAACTGGAACATGACTTCCTGTGGCGCACGACGCGCAGGCTCCCCGAGCGCGGCCAGATCGGCATCTTCAATCGATCCTACTACGAGGAAGTGCTGGTCGTTCGCGTGCATCCGGAGATTCTCCGCAGCCAGGGACTTCCAGAAGATTTGCGCGACGAACAGAAAACCTGGGAGGACCGCTACCGCTCCATCGTCGAATTCGAGAGTCATCTCTTCCGGAATGACACGCGGACGGTCAAGATCTTTCTCCACCTCTCGCTCGAGGAACAACGCAAGCGATTCCTTGAGAGAATTGACGAGCCGCAAAACAACTGGAAATTCAGCCTGGCGGACATCCATGAGAGAAAGTACTGGAAGCAGTACCAGGAGGCATATGAAGCTTGCCTAGGGGCGACGAGCACGAACCACGCACCCTGGTACGTCGTTCCAGCCGACGACAAGGAAAATGCCCGCTCGATAGTTTCGGGGATTCTCCTGCATACGCTCAAGGATCTCAAGATGGCTTATCCCCGAACGACCGCGGAGCGCCGCGCGGAGTTGCAATCTATCCGCAAGCTACTGGCGCAGTAACGCACTGGGACAGGTGGCGTTCAGTCAAATCAGGTGATGAGATCAAGAGGCAGAATTATCTAGTCATCAGGGAGTAATCAATTTCGGTTATCCTCGCGGAAGCCTGTTCAGCGACCACTCAATGATTGAGAATCCTTGCGCAATGGAGCATGAAATGAAAATCAACCCGAGAGCCGGACAACCGGCGAACAATTCTGATCTGGTCGACCTGCCGACTCTGATCAACGCTTACTATCAAGAGCGGCCTGACTCTCATGTTCCTGGAGAACGCGTTGCGTTCGGCACGTCAGGTCACAGGGGCGTATCCTTCGACCGATCCTTCAATGAGTGGCATATTCTAGCGATTGCCCAAGCCATCTGCATGTACCGGCTCGAGCACGGGATCAGCGGCCCGCTTTTTCTTGGGATCGATACGCACGGGCTTTCGCGACCAGCCGAGAAAAGCGCACTTGAAGTCCTGGCTGCCAACGGTGTTGACGTCATGCTGGCGCAGAAGGACAATTACACACCTACGCCCGTCATTTCCCATGCCATTCTCACTTACAACCGCGGCCGCAGGACGGGCCTGAGCGACGGCATCGTTGTCACACCGTCCCATAATCCCCCGGATTGCGGAGGCTTTAAGTACAATCCCCCTCACGGAGGGCCAGCTGAGAAGGCCATCACGACCTGGATCGAGTCGAAGGCAAACGAGTTCCTCGCGTCAAACCTCGATGGCGTCCAGCGAATGACCTTCGGTTCAGCTCTTTCATCTCCCACCACGCACAGGCATGACTATTTGACGGCTTATGTGGAAGATCTGGGCAACGTCATTGACATGGAGGCGATCCGTGGGTCCGGAATCGCCTTGGGAGTTGATCCCCTCGGTGGTGCCGGCGTGCACTATTGGGAACCGATTGCAGAGCGCTACGGGCTGAACCTGAAGGTTGTGAACGACGTTGTCGATCCTACGTTCCGGTTCATGACGCTCGATTGGGATGGCAAAATCCGGATGGACCCATCTTCGCCATATGCGATGCAGTCGCTCATCGTGTTGAAGGACCAGTTTGATATAGCCTTCGCCTGCGATACAGATCACGATCGGCACGGCATTGTGACCAAGAGCAAGGGATTACTACCTCCAAATCACTATTTGGCCGCCTGCATTCACTATCTGTTTTCCAATCGCCCTCAGTGGCGAGCAGATGCGGCGGTTGGCAAGACAGTGGTCAGTAGCGGCATGATCGATCGTGTCTCAGCAAAGCTCGGCAGAAAGCTCTTCGAAGTTCCAGTGGGCTTCAAGTATTTCGTGAACGGTCTTTTGCATGGAGACTTGGGCTTTGGGGGCGAGGAAAGCGCCGGGGCCTCATTTCTCCGCCGTGACGGTACCGTATGGACAACGGACAAGGATGGCATTATCGCCGCGCTGTTGGCAGCGGAGATCACGGCCACAATGAAGAAGGACCCAGGGGAGATATACCAGGAACTGACAGAAGAGTTCGGCGACCCGCTTTATGATCGAACGGATGCACCGGCGAACAGCGAGCAGAAGGCGACGCTTGAAAGGCTGACCAAAGAGAACATTCAGGCATCCAATCTGGCAGGCGAAAAGATCCTGGCCATTCTGACCAACGCGCCCGGAGATGGAAACTCAATCGGTGGTGTCAAGGTGATTGCCGAGAACGGGTGGTTCGCTGCGCGCCCTTCCGGCACTGAGGAAATCTACAAGATCTACGCAGAAAGCTTCAACGGCAATGAACATCTGAAGCAAATTGAGGCAGAGGCTCAGGCTATCGTCAGCACGGCGTTCGCGGCGACGCACTCTGCTCCCTAGCTATCAGCATGAAGGAGGACCCATTGAGCGATCCCAACGCGGGTACCACGCGATCTAACGCTGAAGGAACGGACTCCCTGAACGAGCTGGCGCTTAACTTGCACTGGTCTTGGAACCATGCAACGGATGAATTGTGGGAAGTTCTCGACTCCGAACTGTGGGAGGCCACGCAGAATCCGTGGGTCGTCCTGCAAACTGTATCTCAAGAGAAGATCAATGCTGCATCGGCAGATCCGGCATTCCGTCACCGTCTTGACGATCTGCTTCGTCAACATCGGAAGGCATACAACTCGGACGGATGGTTCCAAAAGAAGTACCCTAGCGCGCCGCTCAACGTGATCGCCTACTTCAGCATGGAGTTCATGCTGAGCGAAGCGCTGCCCATCTATTCAGGCGGGCTTGGCAATGTGGCGGGGGACCAGTTGAAGGCGGCCAGCGACCTGGGTGCTCCTGTGATCGGGGTCGGCCTGCTTTACGGTCAGGGATATTTCCGCCAGGACTTCGATTCGGAAGGCCGGCAGCAGGCTCTTTATCCGGTCAATGATCCGGGCCAGTTGCCCATCAGGCCGCTACGACAGCCGAATGGCGAGTGGCTGCGGTTGCAGATTCAACTGCCAGGATCGAATATATGGCTCCGCTGCTGGGAAGTTTCGGTTGGAAGGACGAGACTCTACCTGCTCGATACCAACGACTTTGCCAATAGCCCCGCGCATCGCGGCATCACGAGTGAACTCTATGGCGGCGATGCGGAAATGCGGTTGAAACAAGAGATCGTTCTTGGTATCGGCGGCTGGCGCTTGCTGCGGGCTTTAGGATTGCGGCCGGATGTTTGCCATCTTAACGAAGGCCATGCAGCGTTTGCCGTACTTGAACGGGCGCGATGCTTCATGGAGGATCATTCGAAGGCCTTCGATCTTGCCCTGAATGTTACACGCGCGGGCAACTTATTCACGACTCATACAGCGGTCGAAGCAGGATTTGACCGCTTCAATCCTGACCTCGTCTGCAAGTATCTCGGTCAATACGCACAGGAACAGCTCGCTATTCCGATTGACGATCTCCTTGCCTTAGGAAGAGCCGACCCACGGAATGCTCTGGAGCCGTTCAACATGGCCTACCTTGCGGTCCGCGGAAGCGGTCAGATCAATGGCGTCAGCAAACTACACGGGCAAGTGAGCCGCCAAATATTCCAACCGATCTTTCCGCGATGGCCGCAGGAAGAGGTACCGATTGGGTATGTGACCAATGGCATTCATGCACCTACCTGGGACTCGTCAAAGGCAGATGCACTCTGGACCACAGCTTGTGGTAAGAAGCGTTGGCGCGAGGAAAGCGTTCCCGAGGACGAAATCCGCCACCTCACTGATGCGCAATTATGGCAAATGAGAACCGAAGGGCGACAATCGCTCATTGGTCACATCCGCAAGCGGTATGCGCGTCAACTTGCCGCACAGGGAATGAAAGAGTCCGATGTCCGCAGCACCTTCGATGAAAATGTTTTGACTCTTGGATTCGCGCGCCGTTTTGCTACCTACAAGCGCCCAAATCTCTTGTTGCACGATCCCGTGCGGCTTGTTCGTCTCCTATCCGATCCGCGGCGTCCGGTGCAATTGGTTCTCGCCGGGAAGGCCCATCCTCAGGACCTTCCGGGACAGGCACTGATTAAACAGTGGAACGATTTCATCAGACGTCCTGAAGTCAGCGGCCGGGTTGTCTTTCTATGCGATTACGACATGCTGCTCACGCAGGAATTGGTTGCGGGTGTCGATCTTTGGATTAACACGCCACGCCGGCCATGGGAAGCATGCGGGACGAGTGGTATGAAAGTGCTGGTGAATGGCGGCCTGAACCTCTCTGAATTGGACGGCTGGTGGGCGGAAGCCTACTCCCCCGCAGTCGGATGGGCGATCGGTGACGGCAAAGAACATGGCGACGACCCACGGTGGGACGCCGCAGAGGCAGAAGCCCTTTATACGGTACTGGAAGCTGAAGTGGTGCCCGAGTTTTATGAGCGAGACGGACAGGGGTTCCCAACCGCGTGGTTGGGCCGTATCCGCGAAAGCATGGCGCAGCTCACTCCTGAATTCTCGGCCAGCCGTGCCATTCGCGATTACACGGTGAAGCACTATCTTCCCGCCGCTATTGGGTATCGTGAGCGCGCCGACAGCGACTGTGTGGTTGGCGCCAGTCTGCTTGAATGGAAACACGGCATAGCCCAGCATTGGAGCACCGTGCGCTTTGGCGCCCTGGAAGTCGAGACACGCGACGATCGACATTTCTTCCGGGCGCACGTTCTTCCGTGTGGGCTCGATCCGGGTCAATTCAAAGTCGAGCTCTACGCTGACTCAGTACAGGGAGGGGAGCCTGTTCTTGAAGTCATGACTGCATCCGGCCCATGCGCAGATTCTCCTGGCTCGTTGATCTATTCGGCTCAAGTGCCCGCAATTCGCTCGGCGAACGACTATACGGCGCGCATCATTCCTTACCATCCCAACGCTTACGTGCCGCTCGAAGCGGAAGAGATTCTGTGGCAACGATGATGACGATTTGCTACGCGCATTTAGACAGTTCGCGCCCTGGTTAATGAAGGATTGAGAAACCGATTTTGAGTCTGCGAACTGAGGCAGCCGCGTGAAGACGATGGAGGTGCAGAAATGTTTCGACATGCAATCCCGATAGGGCGAATCTTTGGAATTTCAATCGACCTCGACTACTCCTGGTTCCTGATCGTCGGCCTCATGAGCTGGATGTTGGCTGTCAGCTATTATCCGGTCGAGTTCCCGAATTGGAGCACCACTGAATATTGGCTGATGGGCTGCGTGACGGCAGTGATGCTGTTCGTGAGCGTATTGATTCATGAACTGGGCCATGCCGTGGTTGCCAAGCGCTACGGGATCCCTGTTCCGCGCATTACTCTGTTTCTGTTCGGCGGCGTATCGCAGATTGCCACCGAGCCCACAAGCGCAACTTCTGAGTTCTGGATCGCGATTATCGGCCCTCTCGTCAGCCTTGCGCTTGCTGCAATGTTTTGGGAACTCGGGCCATCGCTGGCTTTCTCACCTCAGTTATTCGCATTGGTGAAGTATCTCGCATTGCTGAATCTGCTGCTTGCGGTTTTCAACCTTATCCCGGGTTTTCCCCTTGATGGAGGGCGAGTCCTGCGCGCCATCGTGTGGCGCATCACCGGCAAGCAGCAGCGTGCGACGGTCATTGCTGCGGCTACCGGCCGGTTCTTCGGCTTTCTTTTGATCTTCATCGGAGTATGGCAAGCGCTGAGAGGATCTGTGATCTCCGGCATGTGGACCGCATTTATCGGCTGGTATTTGGAAAGTGCCGCAGGTAGCCAGCTTGAACTGGGTTCGATGAAAGGCCTGATCGGCGACCACAAGGTGGTGGACGCGATGAACCGCGACTTTCCTCGAATCTCCGGCGACATGACTGTGGAGGGGATCGTTGACAATCTGATCTTGCGGGAAGGCAGGAGCGCCTTTGTGGTTAGCGGCCCCGGCGATGCCGCAGGAATCGTTACTCTCAAGGAGATTCAAACCGTCTCCCGCGCCGCATGGCCGGTGACAAAGGCATCGCAAGTCATGATTCCATTCCAACGGCTTGCGGCGACATCTCCGGATTCCCCGCTTTGGGCGGCTCTCGAAAAGATGGGGCGCGATGGCGTAAACCAACTTCCGGTAACCGAGGGAAATGGAGTTGTCGGAATGCTTTCACGCGAAGACATTGTTCACTATCTTGGCTTGTTGCGGACGTTCGCGCCTTAGGCTGAATTTCATGGCGGACGCGCTGTTACGCGGTGGACCATTCCGTTTCGCTCGATCTCGCCATGAGCGTCAACGACCATACTTGGTCTAGAATTCTGATTGAAATTAGCAGTGGACCGTCAGGGGCTAGAGGTTATTCAGCGAATGGAACAAGCGCAAGGGATCAAAGTCACTCGGGATCAGATCCGAGCCAACATCGAGTCGAATTCGCAGTTCGACACTGCCTACATCGTCATGAATGGTCTCGCAACCGTTGTTGCGTGCTATGGACTGTTCGAAGATAGCGCAGCGGTTGTGATTGGCGCCATGATCATCGCGATGCTGCTCGGCCCCATTGCCGGAGTCTCACTAGGGCTTGTTGACCGGAACAATGGGCTGCTCTGGAAGGCGCTTCCAGCCCTTCTTGGAGGTTTCCTGGTCGTTTTCGGAACAGCGTTTCTGCTGGGGCTCATCCATCGCGATATTCCGCTGACCGATCAAATCTACGCACGGACAGCACCCAATCTCCTGGATCTTTTAATCGCGCTCGGCGGTGGAGCGGCGGGAGCTTATTCCATGATATCTCCCCGCCTCAGCGTGGCCTTTGTTGGCGTTGCAATTGCGACAGCGCTGGTTCCGCCTGTCTCGGCGAGCGCGATTTGTCTTGCCCGCGGGGAATACGCATTGGCGTTTGGCGCATTCTTGTTAGCGTTCACCAACATTGTCGGAATTCAGGTGGCGGGCTCTTTGGTGATGTGGCTCTCTGGCTACCGAGGCAGCCCTCAAACGAGTCTACTCACTCCGTTGGAACGAAACCTGGTGAGCGTGTTGGTGTTGTGCGCGCTCGCCATATTTCTGAGTGAGCAATTGCAGAGCCTGGTATCCAAGCAGATGTATCACGAGTCCGTGCGAAAGCTTCTGGCGTCGGCAGCCACCGGTCACAATGGCGCATATCTCGTTGATGTCCGGTTTCGCGAACAAGGGAAGCAAACGGTTGTGGTGGCGGTGTATCGCACGCCATCTGCATTTACGCCCGAGGAAGTCCGCGCGCTTGAACCGAAATTACCTCGGCGCCCAGGGGCGGACAACGTGGAGTTGTTGGTTCGTTCTGTGCCAATCACCGTTGCATCCAAATCCGGCTACTTGTATTCCGATGAGGACTTGGTCCACTGAAATAGCAAATCCACGAATCGTTGGCCGGGAAGTCGTTGCCAAGCCTGATTCTGGTTGTACTTGAGCCCACTTGCCTGGATTTCTCGGGGAATATCGCTCTGCGCCTACCTGGTTCAATTCAACTTGGGAATCGGTGGCATGACATGCAGAGGGACATGGTGTTCTTGAATTTTGGCAGGATGAGATTGGAGATCGTGGAGTGATGGGGCTCGTGGCAGCTAAGGCAACTGATGGGAGGGGCGTCCTTGCCAAGAGCAACATTGGGGCCAGAGACCGGATGGCCTTCGACAGGGTGATTCAGCTTGTGAGTCTTGTCGAGGTTCAGGTAGAACCAGGAATCCATTTCCTTGAACGGAATTGTGGTCCCCCAAGGAAGAGCGAGTGTGTTGGCCTTGCGGTCAACCTTCATGGGACCGCGGACATGGCAAGCCATGCAGATATCCTGCGCTGAGGCACGCAGTTGAGCTGGGAAATCACTCGAGTGCGGAGAATGGCAGAAGACGCAGTTGCCCTCCTTGTAGGAAGGATGCTGGACGGGGTCCGTCGACAGGGTGTGGCACGTTACGCAGAGTTGATTGGAGGGAGAAACAAGAGTGATGTAGGTAGCGCCTTTGACGTTGGCGACCGTGTGGCAAACGGTGCAACCCATGGAGATTGCCGTGTGCACATGCTTCCCCGTGGCCTTGTCGTTGTGGCATTCGAGACACTTAGAAGGGTCAGGGTTTGCGGGGAGAAGAACGGGATGCTTTTGAATGTCGGCGCGAGAAGGAGAAGCGAAAACCAGCAAGATCAGAGCAATCAGGAGGATGCTTCGGGGACCGAATAAGTGGCGCGAGTGAGAGACACGCATGAGTCACCACCTGAAGAAAGCGAAAATTCTTACATACCACGAGGCGCCCAATTACAAAAGTAGACTAACTCAGGAAGCGGAACCTGCTCGCTTTTTGAAACGTTCTGGCGCATCTCAGAACGCGTCATACAGCACAATTGCCTTAAACCCGAAGCTGAGAGCCGAGTTCACCCGCTCAATCGCGTTCTCCTTACCCAACACGGCCTTACCCGGTATCTCGCCGATTTTGCCATCTTGAACATCCTGCAGGCTGTGATCCAAAACACAAATCCCGACCAGGAGCACATGCGTGAGTAAAGAGCCCACTTCCGCGTCAAGTTACGGCATGGGCAAAAAATGCGTGTGACAGAGCTCATCGATGTCGAAAAAAGAGCTGCGGTGGCCTAATATCGTGGCATGAAGCAGGAGCACGACGGCTCGCGGATGTAGGCGGGCCTTTGATTTGATCGTGCGGAGAGCGAAGGGGCCATTGTTGCAAAGATTCCGTGAAGGTTGGGTGCGGCCGGCTCTGTTCTTCGGCAACAACCCAACAAGTCTTGCAGGCGGCGCCATCACCACCGCCTCCGGCGTGACAATGATCGCCTATTGGCTCGTGCAGTTCCTTGGCCGGCCCAATGCGAACCCATACCTTGGCATCATTTTCTTCCTGCTCCTTCCGGCTCTGTTCATCGCCGGCTTGCTGCTCATTCCAATAGGCGTCGTTCTTCGCCGCAGTAGGCTCCGGAGAGCTGGTCAGATTCCGGCAGAATTTCCCAAGATTGATCTTAACGACCGCATCTTTCGCCATGGCTTGGATATCGTGCTGGTGGCCACCGTCGTCAACCTTCTGGTTGTCTCTATTTCCACCTATCGCGGCGCGGCCTACATGGATTCGCCCCAGTTTTGCGGACAGTCCTGCCACGTGATGCATCCGGAGTACACGGCCTACAAAATCTCCCAGCACTCTCATGTGGCGTGCGTGGACTGCCACATCGGTTCGGGTGCCGAAGCCTACTTTAGCGCCAAGGTGAACGGCACCAAGCAGCTAATTGAAGTCACGTTCCATCCATTGGCGCATTTCGCTCCAAAGCTCATACCCAACTATCCCACTCCCATCCCATCACCGGTAGAGAATCTGCGCCCGGCGCGAGTGATCTGCGAGGGCTGCCACACACCGGCCATGTACGTTGGTGAAAAGCTTCTGGTCAAGTCCACTTTTGGTGACGACGAGAAGAACAGCGAGACGCAGACAGTGCTCGTGCTGCACCTGGGTGGTCTTGATGGTCTCTCCCACCTTACCGGCATTCACGGAGTTCACCTTGGACACATCGAATACATCGCCACCGATCCAAGTCGGACCACCATTCCCTGGGTTCAGAAACGCAATCCCGATGGTTCAGAAACAGTTTTCTCCACCGCCGCACCGGGCAGTTCCATTCCTCAGGGCGAGCGCCGGCTGATGGACTGCGTCGATTGCCACAATCGTGCAGCGCATACTTTTCTTACTGCCGAGGAGGCTCTGGACCGGGCTATGGAAGAAGGCGGCATCAGTCCCGAGCTCCCCTGGGTCCACAAGGAGGGCCTGAAACTCCTCAATGCGACCTACGCCACCGAAACCGAAGCGAGCACTCAAATTCCGATGCAGCTTGCCGCCTTCTATCAAGCTCAGCATCCCGATGTGATGGCCTCGAAATCCGCACTGGTCAAGTCCGCGGGCGAGGAATTGGTTACCCTCTACAGCCAAAACGTGTTTCCCTTTATGAAGGTTACCTGGGGAACACACCCGAACCACATCGGCCACATGAGCTATCCGGGCTGCTTCCGCTGCCATGACGGAAGCCACACTGCCAGGAACGGCGCAACTATCCTTCAGGATTGCTCGGTCTGCCACAATCTGCTGGCCGTGGACGAAGCCAAGCCCCAAGTGCTGTCCGATCTTGGCATCCGGTAAATCGCAGCTCAGTCGCAAGATGCAAGGGGAGGCACTAACGCGCAGCGCTTTAGTCTCATCCGCAAGCACCGGGAAGCTAATGAGCCAAACTGACAGGTCTTTTCTTAAATGACGCCGGAGTCGCAGCTTATCGCGCCGGCGCGTTTTGGCAGTGGCGACGCTAGCTCACGTGGACGACGGGACGAAGCGAAGGATCCTTGACCGCGCGACGGAGGACTTCCTGGGTTAAAGGAGCTGTATCGCCTTCGCCAAGGAAGATGAAGCGTATCACGTTGGCCACAGGATTCACGTCCGTCCAGTGAAAATATACATGAGGGATGCATCCCGTTGCGCGTTCGATGTAAATGAGCAGTGCGGCAATGGAATTGGCAACCACTGCGCTCTTTGCGTGCAGAACACGGCTGGAACCTTCCCATCGCCCTTCGACGTGAAGAAGGTCGGCAAAGTCGGAAGTGTCTCCTCGTTCTACCTCAAAGAAGAAGATGAGATCTTCGGGCGAGATGCCGTGGAGACGCCGAAGTTCGAGTCCTGCTTCGTCGCAGTTCTTACTTGAAGAGTTGCGCGGATTCCACGCAATGATGCGAACGGTGTGATTGCAGGCATCGGCGATCAGGGCCTTTGCCCGATCGTCAAGTTCGATGCCGGTGATGCGCAGTTCGGTCGAGCGCACCGCGCGCGAGACCAGCGACATGAAGATGATCGTGAAGATAAAAATGCACGAGATCTTCAAGCCTTCTGGACGTTCCCAGATATTGATCAGGGTAGTGTAGATGAAAATGAGAGAAAGGAAGCCAAGGATGAAGCGAGGAAAACCCTTCCGAGCCGCAATCGTAACGGCGCAGGAAGCGGAAGTAATCAGAACAAGGACGCCTGTGGCATACGCCCCGCCCTGGGCATCGACATCCGCGTGAAAGAGCAGCGTCACTGAAAACGCGACAGCCACAAAAACGAGGACGAGCGGCCGGGATGCGCGGGCCCATTCAGGCGCCATCCCGAAGCCTGGCAGATAGCGCGGAATGATGTTGAGAAGGCCCGCCATGGCAGAGGCCCCGGCGAATGCAAGAATGAGAATCGTGCTGAGGTCGTAGACGGAACCAAAACCGGCGCCGAGATATTGATGAGCGAGGTAGGCCATCGCCCGGCCATTGGCGATGCCCCCTTGTTGGAAGTAGGGCGCCGGGATAAGCAAGGTTGTAATGATGCTGGTGACCATCAGAAAAATACTCATGATGATGGCAGCAGTCACCAGAAGGCGCTTGGTGTTTTTGATTCTTCCGTCAATGTCCGTGGACTGAATCAGCGGCATAACGACAACGCCGGTTTCAAACCCCGAAAGGCCCAGTGCCAGGCGCGGAAACAACAGGAGTGACAATCCGAATATGGAAAGGACGTTGGCGTGCTGTGTGAAGAGCGCTTGTTTCCACGCGGGAAGGACTTCCTGGTGCTGCAGAATCTGTAAGACACCGGCTACGCTGACCACCGCGTTGAGCGCCAGATAGACTGCTACCAGCCAGACGGCCAGATTGATCGCCTCCTTAAAGCCTTTGAGGAAGATGCCGCCGAGGATAGCAAGCAGGAACAGCGTGACAGCCATCTGATTCCGCAGAAGTTGGGGCGTGTAAGGATTATGGATGAAGTGAGCCGTTGCGTCGGCGGCCGAAAGAGTCATCGTGATGACGAAATCGGTGCTGGCGAAACCAAGTAGCACAAGAACAAAGACTTTCCCACCCCAACCAGGGAAAAGCCTTTCTAGCATAGCAATGCTCCCCTGACCGTTGGGGCTGGCGACTGCGACTCGTCTGTAGACTGGCAGGGCCGCAAAGAGGGTTACGAGAACAAGGACCATAGTTGCAATGGGAGAAAGAACTCCTGCTGCGAGAAATGCGATACCGGACTGATACCCCAACGTCGAGAAATAGTCGACGCCAGTGAGACACATCACTCGCCACCAGGGATGCTCCGCTTCCGGGTCAAGTTTCTTAATGCCCTTCGGAAGTTCGAGGTCGGCGAGTAGCCAATTTGTGAAGGACACTTTGACCTCATCTCCTGAATCGCAGGACTCATTGTATCGGGAACGCCTGAGAGAACCCTTCTTTGGATGCAAGGCGTTTGGTGCAGGTCAAATCCACTCCCTGTGCCTCGATTACGACAAATCCCCGAGAACTGGGTATCGATTTGACTCAGGTACGGTCTTGTTCTGCCGTTGATGATCGCCAACATGACCGCGTTTGCGTTGGCCCGGCATTCGCGGCACACGGCGGATTTCCATTCTGTGCGCCGCGCTACCATCGCCTCATGCGCTCTCTCATGACGAACTCACCCCTTCCCACTCAGCTTCTATACTGGTGTTGTGATTCTCCCGACCAGTCAGGAAGTGCCGAGACCCAGTTATTGGGCGGGTCTCCAGGGGCTGTACGCACGCTTCTACGCCTGGCTGTTGCGACGCATGCCCAGCCAGCGGCAGCGCCTGCTGGCCGTGACCATTTTAGCCGGCGGGGTCTGCGGACTTGCTGCCGTAGCCTTCCACCTGAGCATCATGGGGCTTGAGGCTCTGCTGATTGATCGTGCCAACGCCGCCTCGGGGCATAGCTGGATATGGTGGACCATCGTTTCCCCCACCATCGGTGGCCTGGTTGCCGGCGTTGGTCTTACCTACTTTGCCCCTTCCGCAGCGGGTAGCGGCATTCCCCAAGTGAAGGTGGCGTACACTTTGCGGAACGGTGAGGTCACTATCCGCGAAACAATCGGCAAGTTTGTGCTGTGCGCACTTCAAATCGGCTCGGGTGCCTCACTGGGCCTGGAAGGACCCACCGTGCAGATCTGTGCGGGTGTCAGCAGCATGCTGGCCCGCCTGGCCCGGCTTGGCCCCAAGAACTCCCGCCGCCTGGCTTCCGTGGGTATGGCAGCGGGCATCGCCGCTGCCTTTAACGCGCCCATTGCCGCGGTCACCTTCACGCTTGAGGAACTGATCGGCGACCTCGACCAGACCGTGCTCTCCGGCGTCATTGTTGCCGCCGCGCTGGCAGCCGTTGTCGAACACTCGATTCTGGGTTCCAACCCCGTCTTTCATGTCCAGGGCAACTACACCTTAACCAATTCTTCCTCGCTGGTGTGGTATGCGCTGCTTGGCCTGCTGGCGGCTATTGTTTCTGTCGCCTTCACCGATTCTCTGCTGGGCCTTCGCGCCTGCTTCAGGAGGCTCACCGGCGTACCTCGCTGGGTGCATCCAGCCATCGGTGGCGCAGCCACGGGCGGCATGGCGGTCGCCGCCCTGGCGCTCTTCCACCTCAACGGCATTGCCGGCGACCCATATAAGACCTTGACCCTTGCGCTCACAGGCAAAATGACCGTGACTGCCATGGCCGTCTTCTGTGTCCTCAAACTTGCTTCCACTGTCAGTTCTTACTCCAGTGGCGGATCGGGCGGCATCTTTGCGCCGGCGCTCTTCATGGGCGCCATGCTGGGCGGTGCGGTGGGCTACATCGATGTGGCGGTCTTTCACCACTCGCAAGATGCCATTGGGGCATTCGCAGTGGTCGGCATGGGAGCGGTGTTTGCTGGCATCGTTCGCGCCCCCATGACCTCGGTGCTTATCATTTTTGAAATGACGGGTGGCTATGGCCTGATCCTGCCCCTAATGATCGCCAACATGAGTGCCTTCGCCCTTGCCCGCCACTGGCGATACACCCCGGTCTACGAAGCTCTGTTGGCCCAGGACGATATCTATCTTCCCCACGGAAGCGGCCCGTCTGACCCAGGCGACAGCGAATCCCTGCCGGGCCTAGATGGCGACACAGCCCACTGAATATCTGGTTGGACTGTCGAATGCGAGATTGGCCAAGTCGTAGAGTCTTGCGCCTCGAGTCGGGGCACACCGAGGATCACGATTGAACCAACCTTGCTAGGCCTGCAAAATAACAGTAGGCAATAGAAGTCAGGATTACGGCTTTCTCGCTGCGATAACAATGTACCGAAGAGTACCTGAAAGCCTTGGTGGCGTTGGGCTCAAGAGGTCACGCACTGTGGCGTCCGCCACCTGCTCTCTGAAGATCCTTTGCGATATGAGCTAGCGGCGGACAGGCAGAGATGGCTTGGTGCATGTGGGCATCGCGCCATATACGCGCAAATCGCGTCACATTTATGGCGCGATCCTCTGTAAAATGGCGCGATAATCTTGCAATTGGCGCGATTTCATGCTTTAATTGGCGTAATGTTTGCAATCGCGCAACTAAAAGGGGTCGGATAATGGCAAATCGCCGCGTGGGCGACATAGCAGAAGACCTGGCAGCGGTCGTGGACTTCGTGCGGCAAAGTGCAAACGGCGCACGGAGCGGTGAAATTGCTGAGGCTCTAAAGGAGATCCCGCAGCGAACCCTTCAACGTTGGCTGAAAAGCCTTGTGGAGAGTGGGCGGCTCGTGCAAAGAGGCAAAGGGCCGGCGGCGCGATATCGCCTTCCGGCGATAGTAGAAGAGCAGAAAGAAACGCCTGAACGGAAGAGGGGACCAGAAGAGGAAAAGCCGG
>Ga0302270_10000566_pt1 | contig 39481 bp, 26 predicted proteins | sample III_Bog_E2_3_FD_198773 | JGI IMG/M metagenome (GOLD analysis project Ga0302270, IMG submission 198773) | Peat permafrost microbial communities from Stordalen Mire near Abisko, Sweden - III_Bog_E2_3 | ecosystem: Environmental > Terrestrial > Soil > Wetlands > Peat | place: Sweden: Abisko... | reverse complement strand
TGCTTGGAGAGCACCTTGGTGATCGCCGCAGTCAGCGTCGTTTTGCCATGATCAATATGCCCGATCGTTCCAACGTTTACATGAGGCTTCGACCGATCAAACTTTTCCTTGCCCATTGCTCTTCTCCGTATCGTTCTAAATTCGTTATCTACTAAATCGTTTCAAATTCGATGCGCCGGTTCTACAGGCCAGCGCGACTCAAAATACCGTCCGCTTACTTATCCTTCGCGTCCTTGCCCTGCACCTTCGCAATAATCTCTTCAGAAACCGACCGTGGCGCCTCTTCGTACTGCTTGAACTGCATCGAGTAGTTCGCACGTCCCTGAGTTGCTCCGCGCATGTGAGTCGCATATCCGAACATCGTCGATAGTGGCACCGTGGCGCGAATCGCCTGCGTGTTGCCGACCATCTCCATACCTTCGATGCGTCCACGCCGAGAGTTCAGGTCTCCGATGATCGTTCCCATGTAGTCCTCGGGAACAGTCACTTCGACCGCCATCACAGGCTCCAACAGAACCGGCTTGGCCTTGCGAGCGGCTTCCTTGAACGCCATCGAACCGGCAATTTTGAAGGCCATTTCGTTCGAATCGACATCGTGATAGCTTCCGTCGTACAGCGAGACCTTGACGTCAACCATCTCGTAACCCGCAAGAACGCCGCCCTGCATCGCCTCTTGGATACCCTGGTCGATCGGCTTGATGTACTCCTTGGGAATCGTTCCGCCCTTGATGTCGTTCGAGAACTCATAGCCCTTGCCCGACTCATTGGGCGAGATGCGAATCTTGCAATGTCCGTAGTTACCCGAACCACCGGTCTGGCGAATGTACTTGCCTTCGGCATCCGAATTAGAACGGATCGTCTCACGATAATTGACCTGCGGCTTGCCGACGTTGGCCTCGACCTTGTACTCGCGCATCATACGATCGACGATGATCTCAAGGTGAAGCTCGCCCATTCCGGCGATGATCGTCTGACCCGAATCGATGTCCGTGCGAACGTTGAAGGTAGGATCTTCCTGCGCCAGCTTGGCCAGCGCCATGCCCATCTTCTCCTGATCGACCTTAGTCTTCGGCTCGACCGCAACCTCGATAACAGGCTTCGGGAAGTCGATCGACTCCAGCACTACAGGATTGCGCTCACTACAGATCGTGTCGCCGGTAATCAGATTCTTCAATCCAACGGCGGCGCAGATATCGCCCGCCAGAATCTCGGTAATCTCTTCGCGCTTGTTGGCATGCATCTTCAGCAAACGGCCAATGCGCTCTGTCTTACGAGTGCGTGGGTTCAGCACCGAATCGCCAGTCTTCAACGTTCCCGAGTAGACGCGAATGAAGATCAACTGACCGACGAACGGGTCAGTCATAATCTTGAATCCCAACGCAGCGAAAGGCTCCGCGTCGTCCGGCTTGCGCACGATCTCCACTTCCATGTTCTCGGGATCATGGCCGACCATGGGAGGAATATCCAGCGGGCTGGGCAGGTAGTCAACCACAGCATCCAGCAGCGTCTGAACGCCCTTGTTCTTGAAGGCCGTACCGCAGAGCACCGGGAAGATGTTCATCGCGATAGTTGCCTTGCGAATTCCAGCCTTGAGCTGCGCCTCGGTCGGCTCTTCGCCTTCGAGGAAGAGATTCAGAATCTCATCGTCCGAATCGGCAACTGCCTCAATCAGGAAGTGACGCGCCGTCTTCGCCGTCTCAAGCAGCTCGGCGGGAATCTCTTCCACGACATACTCGGCGCCCATCGTCTCGTCATGCCAGTAGATGGCCTTCATCGTGACCAGGTCTACGACGCCAAGAAATTTTGCCTCGGCACCAATCTGAATATTGATTGGCACAGCGCGCGCGCCCAGACGATCCACAATGGTCGACGTGGCATAAACTGCATCCGCGCCAGCCTTGTCCATCTTATTGATGAAGCAGATCCGTGGAACCTTGTACTTATCAGCCTGACGCCATACCGTCTCCGACTGCGGCTGCACACCGGCGACCGCATCGAAGCAAGCCACCGCGCCATCGAGAACGCGCAGACTGCGCTCTACCTCAGCGGTGAAGTCCACGTGACCAGGCGTATCAATAATGTTGATGCGAGTGTTCTTCCAGGTGCAGGTCGTCGCAGCGGAGGTAATCGTAATACCGCGCTCCTGCTCCTGCTCCATCCAGTCCATGGTCGCCGTACCCTCATGCACCTCTCCGATACGGTGCGTGATGCCCGTATAGAACAGGATGCGTTCGGTAGTCGTCGTCTTGCCGGCGTCAATGTGCGCCATGATTCCGATATTCCGGCAATGATTCAGAGATATATTGCGTGCCACGGTCTCGATCTCTCACTCTGCAGGGTAAAACCCTGCGGGTAATTCAAACTCGTTGAGCAGGTAGGGACAGCCCCTATTCCCGCCGCCTAATGCCAACCTACCAGCGGTAGTGGGCGAATGCCTTGTTAGCCTCGGCCATACGATGAACGTCTTCCTTCTTCTTCATCGCAGCGCCACGGCCATTCGCAGCGTCCAGAAGCTCGGCGGTCAACTTCTCCACCATGCCCTTTTCGCCGCGCGCGCGACCATAGGTCACAATCCAGCGAATCGCCAGCGAAGTGCGACGCTCGGGAAGAACCTCGATCGGCACCTGATAGTTTGCACCGCCAACGCGACGGCTCTTGACTTCGAGCAGCGGCTTGCAGTTCTCAATCGCCTTCTTGAAGAGCTTGAGAGCCTCGTCGCCACCCTTTTGCTCCAGATTCGTCATGGCCGTATAGAAGATGCCCTGCGCGGTCGACTTCTTACCGCCCCACATCATGGAGTTGACAAACTTCGTCACCAGTGTCGATCCGTAAACTGGATCCGGTGCAACTTCACGCTTCGCGATGTAACCTTTTCTCGGCATCTTTGCTAATCCCTTTTACCCTCTCGGGCTCGTCTTCCTTCAGGGCCGTAGACCTCTCAAGCACCTGAACCTAGAACTTCATTCGACCCGGCCAATCGACAGCCGCCGAGCCACAAAAACTATTTACCCGCAGCAGCCTTGGGACGCTTCGCCCCGTACTTCGAGCGGCTCTGCTTGCGATTGGCAACGCCAACCGAATCGAGCGATCCACGCACAACGTGGTAGCGAACACCCGGCAGATCCTTCACGCGACCGCCGCGAATCAGCACAATCGAATGCTCCTGCAAATTGTGTCCGATGCCCGGAATGTAGGTCGTAACTTCGATCCCGTTGGTCAGACGAACACGCGCAACCTTACGCAACGCCGAGTTCGGCTTCTTGGGGGTCTGGGTGTAGACGCGGGTGCAGACGCCGCGGCGCTGGGGCGAACCCTGTAGTGCCGGGCTGCCGGTCTTGTAACGTGTGGGCGTGCGGCCCTGCTTGACGAGCTGATGAAACGTAGGCACTCGAACTCCTTGTATTACGACTCAAAGCACTCCGGCCTTATCGCCGTTGCTGCTATACCAAAACTCATGCAGACAGAGAAGTGTAGGGTTCGTCGCGAATTTTTCTTATCGATGCGCTATACGCACAAATAAGTGAGGACACTGACGTGCCTCGCGCGAAGATTTTCCCTGGCTTCCCGTCTGTAACACTCAGATCAGACGAACAACAGTCGACGGTGGCCGAGCGTCCATTGCTTCCCGCCCCCTACTGGCGACTGTTTGCCCCATGCAGGCGGCCCCTATCGGAAGGTGGAGTTGACTCCGTTTCGCTGTTCCGTTCCCACATAGCCCATCCACTTTGGATCCCGGTATAAACTCCGCCGGGGTGGAGGGTGTCGCAGGTACGATTGCGAGGATACTGCACCGCGTACGATCCGATCTACGCTTAATAACCACACGCAGATACTGCGGATTAACTTCTTTTCCAGTGTACCGCAAACCGTGGATTTATCCCAATCAGCCTGCAAATCGCACCAGCCGCCCGCACAACCTGCACTCTAAACACATGCAAACTGCACGACAACGGGCTACCGCTTCAAGCGGAACCTTCTAACAATAGCAAGAGGAGAGCCTGCGGTCAAGACTAATTGACCGTTTTTCGCAATTAATCCTCACCGCGACCTGCAATCCCCCTACTCTTCGGCCTCGCGCAGTTGGGCCAGTACGCCAAAATCCTCTAATGTAGTGATGTCTCCCGTAACCATGCCGTTGGTCGCCAACTCGCGCAGCAGCCGCCGCATGATCTTTCCCGAGCGCGTCTTGGGCAGCATCTGGGCGAAGCGCAGATCTTCGGGCCGAGCCAGCGCACCGATCTCCTTGGCCACCCATGCGCGCAGCTCCTGACGCATATTCTCGCTCGGTTCTTCTCCCTCTTCCAGCGTGACAAAGGCGACGATTACCTGCCCCTTCAACTCGTCCGGCCTGCCCACCACAGCGGCCTCGGCCACCTTGGGATGCGCCACCAGAGCCGACTCGACCTCCATCGTCCCCAGCCTGTGTCCGCTCACATTGATTACATCATCGACCCGCCCCATCAGCCAGTAGTAGCCATCGGCGTCGCAGCGCGCTCCATCTCCGGTAAAGTAGCTTCCGGGAATATCCTTGAAGTAGGCCTCCTGATAGCGCTCCGCGTCGCCCCAGATCGACCGCGCCATTCCCGGCCAGGGCTTGCGAATCACCAGCAACCCGCCCTGCCCAGCCGGAACCGGCTTGCCCTCTTTGGTCACCACCTCCGGCACAATCCCGAAGAACGGCCGCGTAGCCGAACCCGGCTTGGTCGCCACCGCCCCCGGAATCGGAGCAATCATGATCGCCCCCGTCTCGGTCTGCCACCAGGTATCGACGATCGGGCAGCGCTCCTTGCCAATCTCGCGGTGGTACCACATCCACGCCTCAGGATTGATTGGCTCGCCCACCGTCCCCAGCAGCCGCAGCGAATCCAGCGAGTGGCGATGCACCCACTCATCACCCCACTTGATAAACGCGCGAATCGCCGTCGGAGCAGTATAGAAGACCGTAACCTTATGCTTGTCGATAATCTTCCAGAAACGATCATCTTCGGGGTAGTTCGGCGCGCCCTCGTACATCAGCACCGTAGCCCCATTCTGTAGCGGCCCGTAGACGACATACGAATGCCCGGTCACCCAGCCGCAATCCGCGGTACACCAGTACACATCGTCCTCGCGCAGGTCGAAGACATACTTCGCCGTCAGGTAGCTCTGCACCGAGTAGCCCCCAGTAGTATGCACCAGACCCTTCGGCTTCCCCGTCGTTCCTGAGGTATACAGAATGTACAGCGGATCCTCGGCGTCCATCCACTCCGCCTCACACTCGACTCCCGCCGCAGCCATTAGCTCGTGCCACCACAGGTCGCGCACCGGATGCATCACCACGCCAGCCCCATCCGCAGAGCGCTTGTAGACCACAACATGCTTTACCGTGGGACATCGTCCAATCGCCTCATCGACAATCGCCTTCAGCCTCACCGCACTGCCACGGCGATAGCTTACATCCTGAGTCAGAATCGCCACGCACTGCGAGTCGTTCACTCGATCCACAATCGCCTGCGCGGCAAATCCTCCAAAGATCACCGAGTGGACCGCGCCGATGCGCGCACAAGCCAGCATCGCGATTGCCAGCTCGGGAACCATCCCCATATAGATCGCGACGCGATCCCCGCGCTGCACACCCAGCCTCTTCAGCACGTTTGCAAAGCGCTGCACCTGCTCGCACAACTCGCCGTAAGTAATGCGCCGCACCTCGCCCGGCTCGCCCTCCCACAGCAACGCAATTTTGTCGCGCAACTCCCCCGCAGCATGACGATCCACGCAGTTGTGGCTCAGGTTCAGCTTGCCGCCGACAAACCACTGCGCCGATCCCATTGCGCCGGACAGCACCTTCTTCCAGGGAGAAAACCACTCCAACTCGCGCGCCGCCTCGGCCCAGAAGGCCTCTGGATCCTCCACGCTACGCCGATAGAGAGCCTCATACTCTTCCAGACTGCCCACGCGCGCCTTGGCCGCAAACTCAGCCGGAGGAGGAAAGACCCGATTCTCCCGCAGCAGAGATTCCACATTCGTTCCGTCAGACGTTTGCATGAGCATCCCCCGTCGCCGCATCTACTCCAACTTCGACAAGCCCCAACGATCCACAGAAAGAAGCTACGCTAACCCAACATAACGGGCAACACAAACTTTGCCCACCACTCTAAAAACATTCCTGAATAGTGGGTGAGCTATAAGCCTGTATTGATTCCGAGAACAGGGCGGAGATGGTGGCCGGTGTGGGAGAGTGGGTTGTCGGCGATTTGTTCTGGGGTGCCTGCGGCTACGATCTCGCCGCCAGCGCTGCCGCCCTCCGGGCCTAGGTCTATGACCCAATCGGCGGACTTGATTACGTCTAAGTTGTGTTCGATGACCAGCAGCGATCCGCCGCCTTCGATTAGTTTATGGAAGGCCGCGAGGAGTTTTTGTACGTCGTCGAAGTGCAGGCCGGTGGTCGGCTCGTCGAGGATGTAGAGAGTGCGCGAACGGGCGCGGGCGGCTAGTTGCGCGGGGGTGGGGGGAGCGGTCTGCGAATAGCTTTCGCTGGCTCCGCTGCGGTTGGCGATGGAGCGGGCGGTGGCCAGATGGCTGGCCAGTTTGACGCGCTGCGCCTCGCCGCCAGAGAGCGTGGTGGCGGATTGGCCGAGGCGGACGTAGCCCAAGCCGACCTCGTCCAAAACGTATAGCTTATCGACGATGCGTGGGATTCCGGCAAAGTACGAGAGAGCCTCCTTGACGGTCATATTGAGAACGTCGTGGATGTTCTTGCCCTTGTACTTGATCTCTAGGATGGAGGACTTGTAGCGGGTGCCGTTGCAGTCTTCGCAGGGTAGCTCGATGTCGGCGAGGAACTGCATCTCGACGGTGACGGTGCCGTCTCCCTCGCAGGTGTCGCAGCGTCCGCCGGGGACGTTGAAGGAGAAGGCTCCGGGGCCGAAGCCGCGCCGTTTGGCGTCGGGCTGCGAGGCGAAGAGGGTGCGGATCTCGTCGAAGGCCTTGATGTAGGTGATGGGATTCGAGCGCGGGGTGCGACCGATGGGCGACTGGTCTACGAGGATGACTTCATTGAGATGCTGCGTTCCGGTGAGCGAGCGGTAGAGATTGGTCGGCTCGGGCGCGGAGATGCCGGGCTCGCGGTTCAGCTGCTGCTGGAGAGCGCGGTAGAGAACTTGGTGGATGAGCGTCGACTTGCCGCTGCCGCTGACGCCGGTGACGCAGCAGAGCAGGTTAAGCGGAATCTCTACGTCGATGCCGCGCAGGTTGTGAATGCGCGCTCCGGTGAGGTGAAGGCTCTCGCGTCCGAGTTCGCGGCGATAGCGCGGAATGGGGATCGTCATGCGACCGGAGAGGTACTTGCCGGTGATGGAGCGCGGGTTGGCGGTGACCTCGGCTACGGTTCCCGCAGCCAGAAGCTGGCCGCCGAGTTCTCCTGCGCCGGGGCCTAGATCGAGGAGATAATCAGCCGAGCGGATTACGTCGGGATCGTGTTCGACGACCAGGATGGTGTTGCCCAGATCGCGCAAGGCGTACAGGATGCGGATCAGCTTGGCGGTGTCGCGCGGGTGCAGGCCGATGGATGGCTCATCCAGAACATAGAGCGCGCCGACCAAGCGGCTGCCCAGCGACGTGGCTAGCTGGATGCGCTGCGATTCGCCGCCGGAGAGCGTGGAGCTGAGCCGGTCGAGGGTGAGGTATTCGAGGCCGACTTCGATGAGGAAGTGGATGCGCTGGCGAACCTCTTCGAGAATCTTTCCGGCAATCTCGGCCTGCGCAGGCGAGAGTTTGAGGCTGTCGAAGAAGTCCTCGGCGGCGGTGATGGTGAGGGCGGAGACGGCGCAGATGTTCTGGCCGTTGAGCAGAACGGCGCGAGCTTCGGCGCGCAGACGCTGGCCGCCGCAGTCCGGGCAGAGAGCATAGCCGCGATAGCGGGAGAGGAAGACGCGGACGTGCAGCTTATATTTCTTGCGCTCCAGAGCCGCAAAGAAGCCACGAATGCCCGGATAGATGCCGCCGCCGTTCCAGATGAGGTCTTGCTGCGGCTGGTCGAGATCGTAGAAGGGAACGTCGGTGGGGATCCGGGCCTGCTTGGCAAAGCGGATCATCTCGCTATGGTAGGGGCGATACTTCGGCGTCGTCCATGGTGCAATCGCGCTCTGCGCGAGGGTGCGGCTGCGATCGGGAATGATTAGGTTGGGATCGAAGTCGACCGTGTTGCCGAAGCCCTGGCAGCGCGGGCAGGCACCGTAGGGATTATTGAAGGAAAAAAGTCGCGGCTCTGGCTCGCGATAGGCGCGGTGGCAGGCGGAGCACTCAAAGGCGGCGCTGTATCTCAGATGCGCGGCTGGAGTGGAATCGTCCTCACGCGGCACGGTGTGGAACTGAACTTCGCCGGACTCGCGGTAGCCGGTCTCGATGGCGTCTACGATGCGGGCGCGCGTGTCAGGGGAAAGCGAGAGGCGGTCGATGAGGACGAAGATTGGCTGGTCGAAGTTGAGTTCGAGAAGAGACTCGGGGGTGGAGAACTCGACGATCTTGCCGGGCTGAGCAGGTTGGCCGGGTTGAGGCTCAATCTGCTGGTAGAGGCGGTTGTAGCCACGGCGGCGGAGTTCGGCGAGGCGATCTTTCAGCGTGTCGGTGACCGAGGACAAGCCAAGTACGGAGGAGACGGCCTTCGCGGATTTCTTTGACGCGGATTTCTTGACGGGCTTGGGCGGTTCGGGTGCGGCCTCTACGGTGGAGGGCTGTAGCGGCTCGAACTTAATCTCTGCGCGGTTGATGGGGAAGAGTGCGTAGGCGCGGGTTCCCTCCGGCAGAGCGAGAACGGCGGTGACGATCTCGTCGACCGTGTCGTGACGGACGATGCCGCCGCAGTGCAGGCAGGTGACGGTTCCGCAGCGCGCGTAGAGCAGGCGGAGGTAGTCGTAGATCTCGGTGGCCGTGGCGACGGTGGAGCGCGGATTGCGGGTGGAGTTCTTCTGCTTGATGGCGATGGCCGGGGCCAGACCGTCCATGAAGTCCACGTCGGGCTTCTCAATGCGCTCCAGAAACTGGCGCGCGTAGGCGGAGAGCGACTCGACGTAGCGACGCTGGCCCTCGGCGTAGATGGTGTCGAAGGCCAGAGAGGACTTGCCCGAGCCGCTGACGCCGGTAACGACGGTGAGCGCATTGTGCGGAATATCGACGTCGATGGACTTGAGGTTGTGGGTGCGCGCGCCACGCAGAATGATGTGGTCGTTGGCGCTGACGGCGTTCGCCTTGATGACGTTGGGCTTAACGACGAGGGGCGCGACCTGCTCGTCCGGCCTGGCGTTGTTCGCGTCGATAATTTGCGGGATCATGGCCACTCTCTATTGTCGAACAAATAGGGCCGCTCGTCCATCGCAAGCATTTTCAGCAATTTATAAACTAGAAAGAAGGTGATCTTGCCCCTGCAAAACGTAGCCCTTAGCGAGCTGTTCTAATGCGAAGAGTATCCACAAGGAAGAAGTTCGCCCTGGAGTTCAAACAGAAAGCGGTTCGGTTGGTCGAGTCAGGGAAAAGTCTGGCCTCGGCGGCACACACTTTGGGCGCGAGGGAGCCTAGGTCCGCTCGTCCATCGCAAGCATTTTCAGCAATTTATAAAACTATCGTGCCGAGTATCTGCTTCATTGCAAGATAGGTTGATTTTCAATATGAGAGAGGCTCGAATGCTTGTTGGCATTCGAGCCTCTCTTGTTGTTCGGCGAATGGAGTCCATGGATTCTGCTACGCTCTGCGAAGAAAACAGATCGCTAGAGGCTAGGAGAAGCTGGGGTCGTGGGAGCGGGCGCTGGGGTTGCGACTGCCGGGATCGCAACCGCTGGAGCCGCTGCCGGTGGGATTACACGGAGAGCCATGCGGGGGAAGCTGAAGCTGCCGGCTGCGTCGTCGATGACGTTGATCTGGCAGACGTAGGTTCCCGGCTTCAGTCCGGCAAGAGGAACGTCGAACTGAAAGGCTACGGCGTCGCGCTCTGGAATGTTGATGGCGGTGGCGACGACCTGCGGCGTCTCGTAGACCTTGACGCCGCCCAGCAGGAACTCGATACTGGTGAGCACACGCACCGGCGTTCCCTCCTTCTTCGGCTGAGCGGGTTGCGCGGCAACGTCCTTATCCTTGGTCGGGCTGTAAACCTCGTAGAGGAAGTTCAGGTGCTGATCCTGCCGGAAGACGTGGGGGACGTTCGGAACCCACTCCTGCCCGTCGCGCACCAGCGGGTCGATCACCTTCTTTGCGGTGTTCGGCTTGCTCTGGCTGGACATGACGATGGAGCTGAGCTTGAGCGGAGTCTTCTTCATGTCTGGAACCTGAATGTCGGCCTCGAAGCTGCCCATGTTGCCGGACTGATTCTCGCGCACGACGAACTTCAGGTGATACTTGCCCGGAGCCAGCGTGAATCCAGTGGAGTACTGCACGTTCTTCTTCTGCACCTGTAGATTGGCATCGACAGCGAGGTTGACGGTCTGACGGACCTGACCCACGGCGATTCCGGCAGAGTTCTTGACCTCGCCCAGAATGTCGATAGTGGCCTTGTCCTTGTCCTTGACTGTGACGGCGTTGATCTGCGATCCGGGGATGACCAGCGAGACAGGGATGTAGAACTTGCCGTCGGCCAGACGGAAGTAGAGCGCCTGCAGGTAGACGGAGACGTCGGTGGCGGGAATCTGGCTGCGCATCTGCTCGGTCAGGGCCAGTTCGCGATCTTCGGTCTTGGCATGCTGGAAGTCTGCCGGGGCGTAGTAGCCGGGGCGATACTCCAGCGTGGCGTCGGGGTGGTTGAGCAGCTTGACGGTGAGATGGCGGAAAGTTCCGTCGTGCTTCGCATTGGTGGAGTGGTAGCCGAGGATGTAGTACGCCTCGGAGTCTCGCTGCACCTGAGTGAAGGCTGGGCCAAAGTCGTTGGAGTCGACGAAGAGCTTGCCTCCAGTGTCGCTGGCGAGAGTGCCCAGCGTCTCCTGCGAGCTGAAGTTGGAGTCCAACTGGCTCTGCATGGCGGCGCCGCTGTAGGCTCCGGTGCCGCGCTTGCTGCCCTGGTTGGCATCGCCGACGACGTTCAGAGCCTGCAGCCCGCGCGTGTCTACGGCATAGAGGGCGGTGTCGGACTTGACGCACTCATTGGTGGCGGCGCGCAGGCTGGCCTGATTCTCAATGCCCTGCTTGGTGAGACCGCCGGAGAAGTACAACATGCTCTTCTTCTGCTCCACCTTCTCGATGGACTTGCAGATGGTGCGAATGGCGTAGAGCTGGCGATCGGTGTTCAGTGCGTTGAACTCGCTGTCGTCGGCGACGAAGCTGGTGGAGTCGTCGGAGGTGCTGTCGGTTCCGCCGCCTTCGCTGCCAGCGGCGTAACCATTGCTGGCCGTGGGATCGAGTTGGCTGATGGCGTTCAGCAGCGTGGACTTATCCGTGGTGAAGTCCTGATTCATGCTGAGGCTGGAGACCAGACTGACGACGGAGACCATGTCGGCTGGAGCCATCTGCTTGTTGACGTAGTCCTTGGCCGAGTCAACGGCGCGGGTGATGTCCTCCGGCTGCATGCTGCTGAGGTCGAAGAAGAGGACGATCAGGCGGCGATCCTTCAACTCCTCTGGCTTGGCGGCGAAGTCGTTGCTGATGAGGTCGGCGATGGACTTCTTCTTCGTAGTGCTGACGCCGGAGACGGTGTTTCTCTCGGCCAACTGCACGGCCTCGTCGACATTCTGGTAGTCGAAGCTGATGAGGTGCTGCGGCTTCTTGTCCTCGAAGATCGTGAAGTCGGATTCCTTGAGACCCTTGATGACCGCGCCAGTCTTCTTGTCGCGTACGACGACGTTGGTCAGCACCGTATCGGAGCTAATTTTGAACGTCGCCACCTGCGGCTGCTGGGCTACGGCTGCCACTGGTGTGCCCACAGGGGAAGCCATCATGGCTGCTACTAAGATCGCCGCTGTAAATTGACGCATTTGTTGCTCCTTCGAAAGCTGAGTAAATCAAATTGATATTCTTCCGATTGATTCGGCGACTTATTGGCCGCAGAAATTAGAAGCGGAAGTTTGCGTTGTAAGTGAAGGAACGCATTCCTGCGGCGCCAGTCACCTGACCAAAACCCGCCTGATTGATCTGGGTATTTACCGAAGAGTAGCGCGCAGTATTCAGAGGATTGTTCATATTGATGCGGGCCTCGAAGCTGCGTGTTCCGCCGAAGGAGACGTTACGCGAGAGAGAAGTGTTGAGCGATATGCTTTCCGGCAGCACGATGGAGTTGCGCGATGCGTTGCCGTAGGTTCCAGCGGCTGGGGCGGAGAAAGCGGCGGTATTGAACCACTCGGTGAGGGTGCGCGGCCCCTTGATCGACTGGCCCGCAACGCGATTCGGACGCAGAGAGCTGCCCGCCCCCGTAGCCGTCTCAGCCGGGGTTCCCGAGTACTGCGGAGTCGCAAAGGCTCCCGAAGCGAAGGTGAAGCTACCCGAGATGGAGTAGCCATCGAAGATCTGCGCCAGAGCGCCGCCCTTGTTCAGGAAGGCGCGGTTGGGGCCGAAGGGTGGTTCGAGAATGAAGTTGCCTCGTAGCGTATTGCGGACGACGAAGCTGGAATTGCTCTCCTCGGCTCCCAGATTCTGATCGTCCTGCGCGATGGAGCTGCCGCTGCCGCCGACCGAGGTCGCGTCATCTATAGAATGAGCCAACGTATAGGTTGCGCCCAGCGAGACGCCCTTGTGCATGCGCTCGCGCAGGTTGACCGAGAAGATGTTGGCGCGCTGGTAGCCGAGCGAGTCTTCATACTGGAACTGACCCGCCGTTGGAGTGAGAACGCCGGAGGCATTGCGGTTGGGCGCACGGATAATGTCCTGATTGATGGCGTAGCTTCCGGTGTAGTCGAGGTTCAGAACGATACCCTGCGGCAGGGTTCGCTGGACGCCCATATTGTAGGCCTGCACCATGCCGAGGCGATACTTCGGATTAACTCCAAAGTTGCTCTGCGTACTCTGTGTGGAGCAGCCAAAGCCATTCGTCAGCGTCATCGCCGTTCCCGTTTGCGAGGACGTCTGCGACGGCAACAAGCAGGTCGTCGCGCTGTTAGGCGTAGTGAGGGTATTGGTCTGCGTGACGGCGAAGGGCTGCTGGAAACTCATCAGTGAGGCGAAGCGCGAGTACTGCCCGGTGTTGTAGTTGATGCCGTAGCTGGAGCGGACAACCGTATTCTTCGTCCACTTGAACTTGGGCGACCAGGCCACGGCCACGCGCGGAGAGTACATCGACCGATCCGGCTTCACCAGCGTGGGGGGGGATCCTGCCTGTTGGCAGCCAGCGAACAGAGCCGGGCAGACATTGTTGATCGCGAGCGTCGAGCCGCTTCCGGTCATGTTGAGATTGACCAGGTGATAGTTGTTCTCCGAGTAGGGTGAGAAGTACTCCCAGCGCAGACCGTAGTTGAAGGTGAGGTTGGCCCGCGCGCGCCAATCGTCCTGCGCGTACCAGTCCCACGAGTTGCCGCGCAGGTAGATCTTGCTGAGGCCGGCGGTGATTTTGGTCTGCTGCGGCTGCCCGAGAAGGAAGTCGGCGACGGCCGATCCACTGGCTGTAGCAAAGTTGCAGGTTGGATTCGTTGGATCGCTATTCAGTACACACGTCTGCTGCTTCGGATCCTCGGTGGCATAGCCGGTGAAGCTGAACGATCCAAGCGGGGAGGCTCCCCCGATGGAGTCGCTGTGGATACGATGGAAGTCGAAGCCATAGCGCATGTTGTGCTTCTTGTGGCTATAGCTGACGAAGTCGGAGAAGGTGATGGTCTGGTTGATCGAGTCGCTGGGAGTTTTGCTTTCGCTCAGACCGCTGAGGCCAGTCATGCCGACCGACGGAACGCCAAAGTAGAAGGGATTGGAATAGATGGCGGAGTCGCCGACGTTGATGCCTGCGGTCTGCGCAGGATTGACAGATCCATTGGTGAAGTAGTTCGAGTTCAGGCCGCGCGAGCGGTTCCAGCCCAGCGTGGCGGAGTTGTTGATGCGTCCGTAGCCCACGGTGTAGGAGCTGGTGAGATTGTAGCCGTTGCTCACGGCCGTTCCGCCAAGCTCGGGAGAGAAGCTGGAGCTGGAGCTTGCGTTGTGCGAGTAGGAGAAGCTCTCAGCAATGCTCTGGCGCAAAGTTGGGGCGACGTTACGATTCTGTCCACCGCCCTGACCTCGTCCTCCAGAGCCGCGCTGGCCACGCGTCTGCGCCGCGCCAAAGCTGCGGTTGTAGCGCAGCGAGGCCTGCGCAGAGTGTGAGCTACCGGGGAAGTTTGCCTGATAGTTATCCTGCAAGGCGTTCGGTGTGATGTTCGGCAGTGGGTAGAACGCAAGCAGTTGTTGCGCCGCAAGCGCGCTGGCGGAGGCGGTCGTTCCGCTTAGTTCGGAGTAGGGAATGCATGCCGTCGGGTTGGGATCGATAGCGGAGAGAGCTGGATTGCAACCGGTCGCGGTGTAGGCCTGCCCCGTATTTGGATCGTAGACCGTACCGTTGACCACCGTTCCAATCTGGTAAGCGGGAGTGAGGTCGCCCAGTCGCTGCGCCAGAGTCGGCACGGTGTACTGAGCCGTGGAGGGCGAGGAGCTACGCGACTCCGAGACACTGAGGAAGACGAACTGCTTGGTGTTGGCCTTGAGCAAGCCGGGGATGTACGGCGTGCCGGAGAAGCTGGCGGTCAGCGAGTTCTGCTGCGAGTTGGCCTTCGGAGCGTCCGTTCCGGTGTATGAACGACGGTTTGCATTGAGCGCACTGTTGTTTCCCGAGTAGCCAAAAGAACCATGCCATGCGTTGGGGTTCTGCCCGCGGAATCCTCCGCCAAAGCCGTTGAAACCGCCCCCGCCGCGTCCTCCGCCACCACCAAATCCTCCGCCCGGACCTCCACCACCCGGGCCGCCACCGCCGGGTCCACCTCCGCCCGGACCACCGGGGCCGAAGCTTCCGGTCTGCATAACGCCGCTCAGTGAACTGGCGATGTCTCCATTGGTGAATCCGTTGCGCTGCATGTCCTGAATGCGTCCACGCAGATCGTCCTCGCTGAATCCGGCGAGTCCGTTGGTCTGGCCCTGCTGCCCAGTCACGGCGATCGACTCGGTCGCGGTGGTATCGCTGGAGGTTGTGGCAAGCGAGGGAAGCTGCGCCCCGGTATTGCCCTCTCCCGCGCTGGCGTCGGTCACATCCGTACTCTCATTGCTCTGCACGGTCAGCGACTGGGTTCCGCGCCCAACCCGGGCGACTGAGTTGGAGGTGGTCCTGCCTGCGACCTGCGTGGTCGCACCCGCCGTCGTCGTAGTTGTTTCCGTCGCGGTGGTGGTGACTCGCGAGGCCAGATCCATTTTGAATTCGGCGGTCTGCATTGGCAGGCCCCCGTTCTCGCTGGAGGCGTTGATGAGAAGCTCCTGCGTGACCGAGGCAAAGCCGGTCAGCTCAGTCTTGACGACGTAGCGTCCATTGCGCGGCACAGCCATCTGAAAGGCGCCGTCAATGTCTGTCGTGGTTGCATACTTCTTGCCGGTCAGCGTGTTGGTCGCGGTGACGGAGACTCCGGGCAAGGGAACGACGCCCGCCTTGACGGAACCCTTGATCGTCCCACCCTGCGCGACTGCGACGACGGCCGGAGCTGCGACTGGAGACGGGACAAAAGCTGTTGGCTGCGCCGCAGGATCGCTACCCTGCGCCAGAACGGTTGCTACCAGACCCGTGGAACCGACCATCATGGCCGCACCCATTGCTACAACTGCAAGCTGCTGTATCCGACTGATTCGACGCACAAACACACTCCTGAAACAGAATCAAAACTGAACTGCAATCTGAGAGAACTCCATCAGTCCCGCAGGACTACGCTGGAGCCTTATCTACTGTTTAAAACTAAACTTACCAGCATTTTCCCTGGCGTTATACGGGATTACTGATTGTCATTCCGTAGCTTCTTGTTTGTCATTCCGTAGCGTAGCGGAGGAATCTGCTTTCCTTCGTTCGACGACGGCCTACTCCATTACGGAAACGGCTTATCCCCGCGCAATCCAAATTGACCGCGCGCTCCGATGAGAGGCGAGAGCATCCCAGCTCTACGCCTCATTTTCAGAGGAGTTTCTTATTGTGGTGGAGCTGGTGGCGCGTCCGAGGACTGCGCAGAGGGAGGCTGCGGCGCACCATCTGGCGGCGGCTGATCGCTTGGGCCGCGGCGGGATGCGCCAGAGGGTGGAGGTCCGGAGACGCCCATCTTGAGAACCGTGAAGACACCGCTCTTGAGCGCGCCGGTGGCCATTATGGAGTCGCCAACCTTGATGTCGGCCAGCGTAATGCTCTCGGCTGGAGGCGGGCCGGATGGCTGCGTTCCTCCGGCTCCCTGACCCGCGCCCGGCCTGTTTCCACCCTGTCCGCGACCTCCGCCCTGAGGCAATCCTCCGGCGGCGACGACGTCAGCCGCAACGCCACGCGTCCCGCGCTGGAAGGATGTTCCATCGTCAACTGCAACCACTTGACTCACCGCGTCGCTGCGCAGGATGGTGAGCTTCAAGTTGTCTGCATCGACTGCGGTAATCTTGCCTGTGATGTAGGTCTTGCCCATATTCGCTTTGGCCTTGGCGACGGTGGCTGCGTCAATGTCCATCAGCATCATGGCCTGCACGGTCTTCTTTGCAGCATCGACCGTTCCCATGGCGGTAACTGAGTCTCCGACCTTGATGTCGGCAAGCTTGATCGACTGGCGATTCTGCATAATGCGAGCAGTGTCGGTGACGGTAACCGTGTAGGTATCGCCCGCGTCTGTCTTGAGAGTCAGACCGCTGGCGGTCGCTGCGGTGACAACTCCCTGTACCGGCTGCCCTCCGCCGAAGCCGCTTCGTCCACCCTGCCCTGTCCCTCGTTGCTGGCCGGAGGAGCCGCCCATCGGGAATCCACCCATTTGGCTATCTGTTTGAGCCTGAACTTGCGTAACTGAAACCAGCAGGAGACCTATCGCGATGGCCGCACTTGTTCTGCCAAGATATTTCATTGCCCGTCCTTCCGAACAGCACCAGATGAGATGGAAACTACTTCTACAGACGGGGGGACACACAAAAAGGACGCGCTCCGCACTGATTAATTTCTCTGCCATCTCACGCAGTTACCCCGACGTACGCCAGAAGTCTGGCTTGCGGGTAGATTCGCTTCCCGCTTGCGAGTCCATGAGGCTGTGCTGCCACCGGCAGTCATGCGGGCGAGCGAGATCTTGCTCTGACGACGGGAATGCCGTCTACTACATGTTCAAATGAAACAACTTAGGACATCGGCAAGTCTTCACATCAGTTTTAATAGAGCAAGGACGTAACACAAAGGTAACCAGATTGCCGTTCGCAGGTAACCAATTACAGAGCTTTAAACGTGTTCAAATTGTTACCATTTAGTGTCTTGCGGACATGCAAATGTTTGCCTACTATAGGTAATAAGAAGTTTTATTCATGTCACTGCCTCTGGTTTCTCGTAGGAACAGCGTCCCAAGTCGATACGGATCGACACAAACGAGCAGAGGAGTAGTACTTGTTCTCAGCAAAAAGGTGATCCATAAACGACAGTCCAGATATTAATCGACCGTTTAGTTCATTGATAACATCAAAATCCCACAAGTTTACATTCAGGATTTCAACTATGCGCTTGAAAAATATAGTCGCAACCTTGTCCCTCTCCCTCGTCTGCCTGGTTTCACGAGTAAGCTTTGCCGATACGATCACGATGACCGGTGTGGGAGGACAAAGCACCGACAACTTATATGTCAATCCCTATATCTTCACGGATCAAAGTGCGGGGGGAAAGACCACGCAGGTTGATATGTCCTGCCTCAATTTCAACCGCGAGGTTTCGATCGGGGAGTCGTGGAGTGCGACCGCAATCAACGTCTCGACCATCAGTTCCAGCGCCACCATTGACGGCGAGTCGGGAGTCGATATTCTTGCCGACGCGTATCTCTATAACCAGTACGCTGGCGCCGTTGGGAACGCCCAACTGACCTCCGATATTCAGTTTGCCATCTGGAGCATCATGGATTCCGCCGATCTAAAGGTTGTGAACGGCGTTCCCACCTATAGCGGTTTCGACACCAATGCGCAGACTCTGGCTGCGCAGGCTCTCAGCAAGGTTACCGGCAGCAGTGCGTTGCCATCCAGCTACTTCGCGAATGATGAGATCTTCGTCCCGAGCAGCAGCTACCCCAACGGCGGAGAACCCCAGATCTTCATGACAGACCCTCCTCCATTTACATCCACGCCAGAGCCAACCAGTCTGATTTTGCTTGGAACCGGCTTGCTAGGAGCTGTTGGCATGATGCGCCGCAAGATAGTAAAGTCTTAACAAATATCAGATGTGTGCCAAAACTGGTGCTGCAAGCATATGATGATTTTGCAAACCAGTATGCTGCAAGCTATGCCAATACGCGTGTTGCTGATCGACGACGATGCGATGAGCCGAGAGTTGCTCGCCGCGCTGCTTGCCAGAAAAGGCTACGCAGTACAGGTCGCAGAGTCGGGAGCGACCGCGCTCGAAGTATTGCAGCAGGGCGCGTTTGCCCCAGACCTGATGTTGACCGACCTGCAAATGCCAGGAATCTCCGGCTCTCAACTGGCAGACCTGCTGCGATGCGCAGGACCACCCACGGCGTTGCTGCTTGCAATGAGCGGAAGCCGTCCGTTGGCACACGAGATCTCCCACTACGACGGATTTCTGCTGAAGCCATTCAAGTTAGCGGAGATTGCAGACGCGCTACAGGCGCATCATTCTGCCAACGCGATACATTCTGCATCCGATAATGGAATAAGCAGCCCGCTGCAAGCGGAACAGTCTGCGCCCTTTGTTCCGAGAGAGAGTACAGCCATCCACCCGGTGTTGGATGAGATCATATATAAAAAGCTGTCAGATACACTCTCCACGCAGCAACTCGACGAATTGTATGCCATGTGCCTAAGTGATGTTCGCAGACGCATTGAGGCGATGCGCGGATTTGCTGCGGCATTAGAAGCGAAGTCCTTCGCGCGCGAAGCCCATTCCATCAAGGGGAGTTGCGGGATGCTGGGCGCGACCGAGTTGCATAAACTGGCGGCTCATATGGAAGAGTTCAGCCTCGAACCCTCTGGCACATCTACAGCACAAGCCGTAAACTCTCTAGATGATCTCGCCGCAGCGTGTGCGCGGCTGGAACGCGTCCTTGGGGCCCTCGCTTGAAGCATTATTGAAACATTACACATCTAATATATGCGTATCAGATCTGAGTTACAGGAATCCCATCAAGTAGAGAAAGTTAGCAGGCGAAGAGATACGCAGGATAGATGGCCTGCGGTTAGTTTAAGGCCTGTGTTTGAGTCGTTGGGCCAAGCGTATCCAGCAAGAGATTCCCCGACAGGCTGTGGAGGTTACAGAAATGCCTGAAAAAGCTGTAAAGAGTCAGCATCCCGCGAAGAACTCGCCCCAGGCTGCTGCGACCGTCGCACCCATCCGCATCGTTGTGGCAGACGACCATCCGGTGGTGCGCTTCGGAGTTAGGAATATGCTGCTCAACGATCCGGGCTTTGCCGTTGTCGGCGAGGCAGGCGACGGCGACGACGCCATTACGCAGACCATCGAACTGGAGCCGGACATCCTGCTGCTCGACCTGATGATGCCGCGATTGCCAGGTTTGGAGGCGATGCGCGCCATCATGACCAAGGCTCCGCGAGTCAAGATTGTGCTGCTTACCAGCACAATTACGCCGCAGCAGATCATCGAAGCACTACAGATCGGAGCGCGCGGAATTATTCTGAAGGACGCAGTGGTGGCAGACCTCGCCGAGGCGTTGCGCGCGGTTCTCGGAGGCGATTACTGGATTGGCGGCGAGCGCGTGGCAAACCTGCTGAAGGCGTTGCAACAACTCACCGAACAGGCCGCTGTCACACCCGAACGCAAGACCTATGGACTGACCCCCCGCGAACTCGAGGTCGTCTCCTGCATTGTGGAAGGATGCAGCAACCGCGACGTCGCCAAGCAGTTCTCCATCAGTGAGGAGACCGTGAAGCGACACCTCTCCAACGTCTTCGATAAGACGGGCGTCTCGACCCGTCTGGAACTGGCTCTCTTCGCGATCGCTCACAAACTGGTTGAGTTGTAATCTTTACTGCTCCTGAGTCAGTCGCCTGTTTACGAACCAAGGGGGATCTTTATCCCTTCGTCTTAGGTCGGAACTGTCGGCAGTCAGGGGATCAGGATGACAATACTTCTCTCTGACAGCAAGCGTGACGCTATATTTTGCTTTGAACTTTGAAGAGAACGCTAGTGCAGTGATGATCCGAACCAAAAGAGATACATCAAGTGTGGCAATTCAGCCACACCAATTTGTATTCCTCCGGCTGTAATCTGGATTTTACATTGGTTTGGAGTGACCTCTTTTGGTTCAGATTACGCAGCCCGAACAGACAATTCGGTCGGAGGTCGAGTTCCACGGCGTGGGACTGCATAGCGGCGCGGAGGTCTCGATGCGTCTGGTTCCTGCGCCCGCTGGCTCCGGCATCGTCTTTCGCCGCACCGATCTCGATGACTTTGAGATTCCAGCCAACGGGCGCAACGTCGCCAAGGTTAGCTACGCCACCAGTTTGATGCGCGGATCGGTTCTGATCTCAACCACCGAGCATCTGCTCTCGGCGCTGATCGGTTTCGGCGTGGATAACGTCATCGTCGAGGTGGACAACCTCGAAGTTCCGATCCTTGACGGCAGCGCCCTGCCCTACGTTGAGGCCTTCCAGTCCGTCGGTCTGAAGCAGCAGCGCCGCCGCCGCGAGGTTCTGCGCATCCTGAAAGACATTGAGGTACGCGATGGCAGCAAGTTCATCGGCGTCTATCCCGGCACGGGCTATAGCATCGACTACACCATCGACTTCCCCCAGCCCATCGGCTCGTCGCGTTTTCAAGGCGATCTGGAGACCGGAGACTACGCCCGCCTGATCGCTCCGGCGCGAACCTTCGGCTTCAGGGAAGACGAGCCCATGCTGCGCAACATGGGCCTGATCCGCGGGGCGTCGGACGAGAGCGTAATCGTGCTAACCAAGACCGGAGTTCAAAATGGCCCGCTGCGCTTTCCCGACGAGTTCGTGCGCCACAAGGTGCTGGACCTGATCGGCGACCTCGCGCTGGCAGGAAGACGCATTCAGGGCCGCGTCGTCGCCCAGCGCGCCGGCCACGCCATGCACGCCGCTCTGGTGCAGCGCCTGATGCGCGACCGCTCCGCCTGGGAGCTGGCTCACGGATTTGATGAGGTTCCCGAGCCGGAGTCCACAGAGCAGCCTGCCGGGATTCTGCCAGAGGACTCGCCCGTCCATGCGTAGCCTATCGCTGCAAAGTGCAGCCCAAAGACAAGCCCGGAGGCCCCGGTGAGCCGGCTTGCCGCTATCGCGCTGGGGTCGAACCTCGCCTCGCATTGGGGAGACCGCGAGGCCAATCTGCGCGAGGCCGTCTCCCGCATCGCCAAACTGGGCGAGGTGCGCGCCATCTCCTCCTTCTACGACACCGCGCCGGTCGGCTACACCGATCAGCCGAACTTCCTGAACGGAGCGATGTTGCTGGAGACCAATCTGGAGCCCATCGAACTGATGCGTGCGCTGCTGGCCATCGAGCTGGCGATGGGGCGCGTCCGCACCGGCGTTTCCGCATCTCCCATCAAAGGGCCGCGCATCATCGACCTCGATCTACTGCTGATGGGCGACGTAGTATTCGACAACGCACGCAGCCCGGAGCTACTCGATTCGACCGAGTTGACTCTACCCCATCCGGCGATGGCGGAGCGACGCTTCGTGCTGGAGCCGCTGGCAGAGATTGCGCCAGACCTGATTGATCCGCGCTCTGGCCTAAGTGTGGCCCAGATGCTGGCGCGCCTACAGGCTGACTCGAAGCAGGGCTAGAGCCTCTTCGGGATGGCTATAGACCAAGAATGTCATTCTGAACGAAGCGAAAAGCGCGAGTCGAAGGATCTGCGTTATTCGCGCTGCTACGGTCTATCCCATTGGCTAGCGCATTTTCACCAAGGGTGTAGAGTGCCATGGCGCGAGCGAAAAGCAGATTCCTTCGCTTTGCTACGGAATGACAAACAAAGTTGCTCTATAGCAATAGTGAAAAAGCTCTAAATCGCTCAAAGTCGCAACAGTGGGATTCTGCTGAATTTACTCTGGCGAAACGAGCAGGACGGTGATGTTGTCGTGTCCGCCGTTGGCGTTGGCTGCGTCTACCAAGGCCTGGCAGGCTCGGTTGAGCGCGGTCTGTCGATCTGAGCCGGAGGCGTCTGTGGTGCGAGCGAGAATCCCGGCGATCTGCTCGTCGGCAAGCTCGCGAGAGAGGCCGTCGGAGGCAAGCAGGAAGAGGTCTCCGGGCTGCGTGGCGTGACTGGCAATCTCGACCTCGACGGTTGGCCGCGTACCAACGGCGCGGGTGATGATGTTGCGCATCGGCGAAGCGACAGCCTGAATCCGGCTGAGCAGGCCGGCGCGCACCTGCTCCTCCACCAGCGAGTGATCTGCCGTGAGCTGGCGGAGAACGCCGTCTCGGTAAAGGTAGCAGCGACTGTCGCCGACGTGGGCCAGCCATAGCGGAGGCGTGGGCGAACCGTGCTCACGCCGCAGCGCGGAGTCCTCCCACAGCAGCGCGACCAGCGTCGTCCCCATGCCATACAGACTGGGCGATTTGCGGGAGTAGCGGTAGACGGCGTGGTTGGCAGCGCGAACGGACTCGGCAAGACGCGCGCGCGGAGTCACTTTTGTTGCAGGATGCGAGGCGCGGGCTGGAGGCGGGGTAGTCTTGTGCGGCAAAGAAAAATCGGGCTGATGCGTTGCAGTACTCGGTTCGGCGAGAGCGGGGTCGACTGGAGGACAACAGCGATGGGCGATACAGTCCAGAAAAGCCTCGCTGGCGATCTGGCTGGCGACCTCTCCGGCGGCGGCTCCCCCCATGCCATCGCAGACGACAAAGGCACCGCGCTCGGGAACAGCGGCGCAGGCGTCTTGATTGGTGTGGCGATGCCGTCCGCAATCGCTCAGCATGGCAAAGCGGAGAGCAACAGGCGCAACAGATCCTTCCGCCGATGCGGGGGAGGAGAGTTGCGGCTTGAGAGGCTTCAAGGTTGCAGCTTCTGCCATTTCAGAACACCAGTTCGGCGCAATACGGGATTGAGAAAACGATACTCCTTACTGCGCCAGAGTCCAAAAGGTTTCTGCAAACCAGCAGAGGATTCAAGATACTCTGGAGGAACAACGAAAGTGGGGGACGGGTTGAATCGCATCTTGCAGGGAGACAATCTAAAGGCGCTGCGCAAAATGGAGACCGGGTCGGCAGCTCTGATCTACATCGATCCCCCGTTCAATACCGGGCATCGGCAGTCGCGTCTGCGCATGAAGGCGGTGCGCGACGAGGCGGGAGATCGCGTCGGCTTTGGCGGGCGTCGCTACAAGACCCAGCTCGTCGCTCCGGCCAAGGGAACTCGTGGCAAGACTGCTGGTTACGCCGACCAGTTCGACGATTTTCTGGGCTTTCTGCGTCCGCGCCTGGTGGAGGCGTACCGCGTCCTTGCTCCAACCGGCAGCCTCTTCTTCCACATCGACTATCGCGAGGCGCACTACTGCAAGGTGATGCTGGACGAGATCTTCGAGCAGAAGGACGAGGAGGGAAACTCGCTGGGCCGCACCTCCGGACGCGAGTGTTTTCAGAACGAGATCATATGGGCCTACGACTACGGTGCGCGTTCCACCAAGCGCTGGCCCGCCAAGCACGACAACATCCTCTGGTACACGCGCGATCCCAAGCGCTACACCTTCAACCTCGACGTCTGCGACCGCATCCCCTACATGGCTCCGGGACTGGTCGGCGCAAAGAAGGCCGCGCGCGGCAAGACTCCGACCGACGTCTGGTGGCACACCATCGTCCCCACCAACGGCAAGGAGAAGACGGGCTACGCGACGCAGAAGCCGCTGGGAATCATGGAGCGGATCGTGCGCGTCCACTCCAACCCCGGCGACCTGGTGCTAGACTTCTTCGCCGGCAGCGGAACCACCGGCGAGGCGGCGGCAAAGAACGACCGCCAGTTCTGTCTGGTTGATGAGAGCCGGGAGGCCATCGCCGTGATGGAAAAAAGGTTGCAAATCAAGGCCAAGAGGGTATGATTTCGCCATCGCCTATTTCGAGGAGAGTACGTTGGCAAGGGTCCCTTTTTTGCATGTGTGGAAGTGTATTGTTCTGTTGGGATTCGCAGCAGGCAGCGGTGCAGTTTCAGCTCAGACCCCGGCTTCCGCTTCGGCGCAAGCCCTAGCTTCAAGCGCTACAGCGGTCAAACCAGCCGCCCCCGTGCGCAGAGCCTGCGTGGTGAACGCCGCCGCGCCAACTCCCGCAGAGACGGCTCTGAACAAGGGGGACTTCTCCATCTCAGAGACGCTCTTCCGCGCCGTGCTGGCCAAAGATGCCAACGATGAGGCAGCTCAGGAGGGCTTGATTCGCGTCCTGATCGAGCAGGGCAAGGTCGACGAAGCGGCAAAGAACGTGGAAGTCTGGACGGCGAAGGCTCCCGCAAGTTCTCTGGACTTGACGGCACTGGGAGAGCTTCGCTTCCGTCAGGGCAATCTGCGCGACGCCTACCTCCAGTTTCAAAAGGCGTCGCAGGCAGATCCCTGCAATGCGCGCGCCTATCTGGGCATCGCTCATGTGAATGGACTGGCTGGCTTCCACGCTCGCAGCAAGCGGATGATCGAGCAGGCCTATGCCCTGCACCCCACTGACGACGAGATCCACACTAGCTGGATGGCGACGCGTCCACGCAAGGAATGGTTGGCGTTGCGGGCCGAGTACAACGAGCATAGCGATCAGGTCAGCGAAGAGAATCGCGCCAAGATGAAGACGGGCCTCGCCAAGGAGTCGCTCTACCACGCCTCGGACTGCCGCATGGCACCGACTTCGCCGGTCGAGGCCAAGGTTCCGATGGTGCGGGTGATGGACGGCCCAACCCGTTTTGTCGGCTGGGGACTGGATCTGAAGTTCAATGGCAAGGAGCGGCGGCTACAGATCGATACCGGAGCCAGTGGCATTACCATCTCGCGCGCTGCGGCCATGTTCCTCGGCATCCAACGTCAGGACGCCACCAAGACCGGGGGCGTCGGCGACAAGGGAGACGTGAATACCTCAATCACTCACGTCGCCAGCGTAAAGATCGGCAACATCGAGTTCACCAACTGCGCGGTGGGGATTCTGGAGAAGTGGAGCTTGCTCGACTCCGACGGGCTGATTGGGGGCAATGTCTTCGACGCTTCGCAGTTGACGCTGGACTTCCCCAAGCACGAGCTACGCATCGCTCCGCTGCCGCTGCGCCCCGGCGAGACCAAACCCTTGCCCACCGACGACGCAGAGCCCGCGCCGCACGATCCCTACGTCGCCCCAGAGATGGCCAAATGGCAGCCCATCTATCGCAACGGCCACGACCTGTTGATGCCCACCGGAATCGTCGAAACCAAGCGAATACAAGACCCCAGCGCATGGAAGGATAAGCTCTTTCTCCTGGATACGGGCTCTGATTCCAATCTCATCTCGCCCGCCGCCGCCAAGGAAGTGACCAAGGTCTCGCGCGACGAGAGCATGGGCATTCGCGGCATCTCCGGCGAGGTGGACAAGGTCTACGAGGCCGGAAAGTTTACTCTGGCCTTCGCCGGACTGCGCCTGGATTCGCCCAGCATGACCTCGATCGACACAACCAAGTTATCGAATGGCGCGGGCGTGGAGGTCTCCGGATTTATCGGCGCACCAGCGCTGACCCAGCTCGTCCTGCACATCGACTATCGCGACAATCTGGTCTGGTGCGAGTACGCCGCAAAGAAGTAGCGCACGTAACTGGCGATGGCGTCCTGCGCACACTCGATCGTCTTTGCAATATAAGTCTCTGCAAACATCTCGCGACCTCATTGCTCTTAATCGGATAACCGGCGAAAATAGTTGAGCCGGAGATCTACTCGCAGATTTTAGATTTGGGGTTCTAGCGATGCAGCAGCAGTACGGCGAGCAGGATCAGCATTCCCGCTACCAACGCCGCCACGATCAGCAGAGACGCGAGGAGCTTCACGGCCGATGCCGCCGTCTTCTCCAGCTTGGCGGATCGCGCCTCCAGTTGGTTCAGGCGCGCCTCAACGCTCTCGACGCCCATGCGGGTTCGCGTCACCTCGACCGAGACCTGCGTTAGCTGCGAACTCTGTTCGCGAAGCTGGCGATAGACGCCCGAATGCGCCTCAGCTACCTGGCCAAGTTCAAGACGTAGCCCCTCGGACAACTCGGCCATGGCGGCTGCCTGCTCCTCGTCGCGCGCCTTGTCGCCTGCGCTCTTGCTACCCAGATACTTGTCGGCGACCGGAAGAAGTCGCGAGAGGTGAGGCAGAAGTTCGAAGAGAAGTTTGGGCCACATGGATTTAGTTTACTCGCCCGCAGCCTCCTTGCACGGAGGCTGCGGGCGAGTTACGGTACGAGCCGCACGTCAGTCGAGCTGCATCGTGGACGGCGGATCGAGGGTCTCTTCCTCCCTGCGGTCGCTATACCAGCGTTGCAGCAGAGTTCCGGCGCTGAGCAGGAGAATTGTCGTCATGATCCCCTGCGACCAAAGGCAGTAGATACACCACTTCTCGATAATGTAGGCTTCAATGAAGCTGAGGAACGCCGCGCAGCAGAAGCCGAGTTGAGCCAGTTCGAAGACGATCCAGAGGCGACCCGTCAAGGCAAAAATGCCGATGACGGCGTAGCCCGCAATGCCGATGGCCGCAACCGGAATGTGGATCGCTCCCGGCTTCTCGTCGAACGAGAGCGGCGGAAAGACCGAGTACTTGCCGTGGTTGACGTTGCCGCAGTCGAACTTCTCCGTTACCGCGCAGGGGGGAAGCGCAGAGGGATCCATGAAGTGAATGTGCAGAGCCATTGAGCTAACCACGATGCCCGCCACTGCCAGTAATGCAATCAGATATTTCATGCAGACTATCTTACTTCGAGAGGGATGCCGCTGGTTCTCTGCGGGGAAAATATTTTGCTATTCGTCGTGCAGGCGCAGAGGAAGACGCAATGACAACTGCAATGGATGGGGCAGCCGAGCGTTTGGTTTGGTTGAGAGAGAACAAGCAACAACAAAAGCAGATTCCCTACGGGAATGACAGGCAAAACGAGCAACGCCGCGACGGGGTTGTCGCGGCGCTGCTTTGTTGTGGTGTACGTTTTGTGATCCCAGACCGGATTTAGTGGAGGGAAATTAGGCGTTTTCCTTGGTTTCAATCCTCATTCCATAGAACGATCTGTGGACGAAGAACGCCGACACCAAGAAGAAGGCGACTGCCAGAACGTGAGTGAGCAGCGGGTTTTTCAAGCCGAGCTTCACGGCAAGCTCGACAGCAAGCAGTCCGAACAGTGTTGTGAACTTGATGATCGGATTCATTGCCACCGACGAGGTGTCTTTGAACGGATCGCCGACGGTGTCTCCAATTACGGTTGCGTCGTGCAGAGCGGTTCCTTTCTGCTTAAGATCGACCTCTACGATCTTCTTTGCGTTATCCCATGCGCCTCCGGCATTGGCCATAAAGATCGCCTGATACAGGCCGAAGATCGCAATCGAGAACAGATAGCCGACAAACAAGAACGGCTCCATGAATGCGAACGCAAGGGTTCCGAAGAAGACGGCGAGAAAGATGTTGAACATTCCCTTCTGCGCGTACTTTGTGCAGATTTCCACCACCTTCTTGCTGTCGCTGACCGAGGCTTTCTCCTCGCTTTCCAGGTTGATGTTCCTCTTGATGAACTCGACCGCGCGATAGGCTCCGGTGGAGACCGCCTGAATGGACGCTCCGGTGAACCAGTAGATCATCGCCCCGCCGCAGATCAATCCGAGCATGAAGGGCGCATGCAACAGAGAGAGTTTGTCCACATCGGTAGTCAGTCCGTGGGTCAGGGCCATGATGATCGAGAAGGTCATCGTGGTTGCGCCGACGACGGCTGTGCCGATCAGCACCGGCTTTGCCGTAGCCTTGAACGTATTGCCGGCTCCATCATTGGCTTCCAGCAGGTGTTTTGCGCGCTCGAACCTTGCGTCGATGTCGAAGTCCTTCTTCAACTCAGCTTCGATGCCGGGAACACTCTCGATCATCGACAACTCGTATACGGATTGCGCGTTGTCGGTTACCGGCCCGTAGGAATCCACGGCGATCGTGACCGGCCCCATGCCAAGGAAACCGAACGCGACCAGGCCAAACGCGAAGACGGCGGGAGCAAGCATCTGGTCCGCCATGGACGCGCCCAGACTGAAGTAATAGCCCAAGGCCATGAGCGCGACCATGCTAAGTCCCAGCCAGTAGGCCGAGAAGTTGCCGGCCACAAATCCCGACAAGATCCCCAGAGAAGCTCCGCCCTCCTGCGATGACTTCACGACCTCTTTCACATGAGTCGATTTGGTTGAAGTGAAGACCTTGACCAGCTCAGGAATGACGGCGCCCGCCAGGGTTCCGCAGGAGATGATGGAAGCCAGCTTCCACCAGAGCGTTCCATCGCCAAGCGTGGGGATCATCATGTGCGAGACGATGAAGGTAAGAATGATGGAAACGATGGACGTGATCCAGACCAGCGAGGTCAGGGGCGCCTCAAAGTCCATATCTTCGGAGTCCTCGTACTTCGCGCGAGCGATTGCGCTATTGAGGAAGTACGCACCCGCGCTGGAGAGCAGCATGGCCACGCGCATGACGAAGATCCAGACCAACAGTTGCGCCTGCGTCGAGGGTTCCTTGACGGCCAGCAGAATGAAGGTAATCAAGGCCACGCCAGTAACGCCATAGGTCTCAAAGCCGTCGGCGCTGGGTCCGACCGAGTCTCCCGCGTTGTCGCCGGTGCAGTCGGCAATGACGCCCGGATTGCGCGCATCGTCTTCCTTGATCTTGAAGACGATCTTCATCAGGTCGGCGCCAATATCGGCGATCTTGGTAAAGATGCCTCCAGCAATACGCAGGGCGGCGGCGCCCAGCGACTCGCCAATCGCAAAGCCGATGAAGCATGGCCCCGCATACTCCTTCGGGATAAACAAAAGGATGAAGAGCATGATAAGCAGTTCGACCGAGATCAGCATCATGCCGACGCTCATGCCAGCCTTTAGTGGAATCTCGGAGATTGCATACGGTTTGCCGGGCAAACTTGCGAATGCCGTTCGTGAGTTTGCGAAGGTGTTGACGCGAATGCCGAACCACGCCACGCCGTAGCTGCCCGCAATGCCGACCAAGCTAAACAGCAAAATGATTGGCAACGTAACCCCAATCGATTTTCCCGGAACCGGAGCCAGATAGCCAAAGTACAGCGAGATAATCACCGCAATAAAAGCCCAGAGTATGAGGATAAACTTGCCCTGCGTAATCAGATAAGTCTTGCAGGTCTCATAGATCAGTTCGGAGATCTCCAGCATGGTGCGATGAACCGGCAGGTTCTTCAACTGCTTATAGATAATCAGACCAAACAACAGGCCGGCAGCGCAGAAGAGCAGGCCGATCGACAGAAGCTGATGTCCGTTCAAGCCGCCAAAGTTTGCGAAATGGACGGATCTCAGTTCCGGCAGTACAAGATTCGCTTCACCTCCGCCGGAGTGTTCCGACTGCGCAAACGCGAAGCTGGGAGACAGCAGGAACAGGAAGGCCGCCACGGCTTTGTACTGCCGCTTCAGAAAGGCCACGGCGCCCTCTTTGATCGCAGCGGCGATCTGCTGCGTGGCCGGTGCGCCATTATCGGCCCCGATGACCTCGCGCTTAAATCGCCATGCGACGAACAGCAATAGAACGCTTACGGCAAGAAAAAATACTACCCAGTCGTTGACAGACACGGTGCCCTCCCCTTCGGTGGTGATTCTGGTTGGACTACTGCGACCAACGCTTTGAGCGCACCCAAAGCGTCCTGTTCTTTAGTGTGCGAATACTAGCAGTCCAATAGGTCATTTGGTGTGATATTCGACACATCCCGCACGATCATCCGCTCCAGCTCAAAATCGGAGGCGTAAAAATATACCAAGCTTCGTGCAACGGGGCGGGGAGACGCATCGCTCCGGCGTTAGCGGAACGGGATCACCTTTGCCATGCGCGGAACTGAGTCAGCCATCGGCGTTGCAGCGGGCGGAGCCTTGCGTGGCAAAAGCGCTGAAAGCTGCGGCTGAACCCTGTGAGAACCGTCTCTGGGAGCCTCGCCCGAGTACGGAGTCTCGAAAGGCTGATAGAGTGTAGTTCGGGTGCGACGAAGAAGCGAGGTCAACGCGCCTAGGAGAGAGATACCTGTATGTTTTTGCCTGGTCATTTTCTGTTTGCTCCGTCACACCGTATCCATTTCATCGGCATTGGCGGGATTGGCATGAGTGGAATCGCGGAGATTTTGCTGACGATGGGCTACTCCGTCTCCGGCTCCGACCTGCGCCAGTCCCCCGCGACCGACCGCCTCGCCAAGCTGGGCGCGACAATCTACGTTGGACATGCGGCGGAGAATGTATCGACGGTCGACGTCGTCGTCACCAGCTCGGCCGTGCCCGCGAGTAACCCCGAGGTCATCAACGCGCGCTCGCGCAAGATTCCCGTCATCCAGCGCGCCGAGATGCTGGCCGAGCTGATGCGTCTGAAGTACGGCATCGCCATCGCCGGAATGCACGGCAAGACGACCACCACCTCGATGATCGCGGCGGTGTTGAGCGCAGGCGGAGGCGAGGGCAATCTCGACCCCACGGTCGTCGTCGGAGGACGCGTTGACGCGCTGGGCGGATCGAACGCGCGCCTCGGCAGCTCGCAGTATCTGGTCGCTGAGGCGGACGAGAGCGACCGATCCTTCCTGAAGCTCTCGCCGGTGCTGGCCATCGTCACCAACCTCGACCGCGAGCACATGGACTGCTATCGCGGCATGGCCGACGTGGAGAACGCCTTCGTCGAGTTCATGGATCGCGTGCCATTCTACGGCGCGACCACCGCATGCATCGACAATGCTCTGCTGCGCGGGGTTCTGGACCGCGTTCGCCGTCGCGTCTACACCTACGGCGAGTCGGAGGACGCGGACTTCCGCCTGCATCTGCTGGAGAAGCCAACCGGAGCGCATGCGGCTGGTCAGGATCTGGGCCACTGGCGCTTCGAGGTGATCTGCAAGGGAGAGACGCTGGGGCCGTTCACGCTGCACGTTCCCGGTCGGCATAACGTGCTGAACGCGACCGCAGCCATTGCGATTGGCGTGCAGCTCGGCATCTCGCCGGAGGGAATTGCCGCCGGTCTCGCCAGCTACCGCGGAGTCGATCGCCGCTTCCAGATCAAGGGCGTGGTTCGCGGCATCACGGTCGTTGACGACTACGGCCACCACCCAACGGAGATCATGGCCACGTTGCGCGCTGCACGGGATGCGGGCTACAAACGGATTCACGTCCTCTTCCAGCCGCATCGCTACACGCGAACGCGCGATCTGGAGCCAGAGTTCGCCCGCGCCTTCGCCGACGCCGACACGCTGCAAGTCCTCGACATCTACGCCGCCAGCGAACAACCAATTCCCGGCGTCGATGCGCCCACGCTGGTCGAAGCGATTCGCCGCACCGGAACGATTGCCAGCGTCGCGTACGCTGACTCCATCGCCACAGGCGTCGCCGCACTGGCGCAGGCCGCACACGAGGGCGACGTGATCCTGACCCTCGGCGCAGGAAGCGTCTCGCAGGCCGGAGCCCTGCTGCTGGAGGCGTTGGTGCGACCGTAGCGAGTACGGCGGCGTTACTCCTCGATGGGGAACTCCAGCAGCGGGTCGGATGGCGCGGCGGTGGATGTTCTGCGCGAGAGAATCACCGTGGCGACCGAGGCGACGATCAGAACCATTCCGGCCAGTTCTGCCGGAGCCAGCCGCTCGTGGAAGAGCGCCACGCCGATCAGCACTGCAACAATCGGGTTGACGAAGGCGTAGGTGGAGACCTTGGTCACCGCAACATTCTGTAGCAGATAGATGTACGCGCTGAGCCCGACCACCGTGCCGAAGACGGCGAGGTAGACGATGGCGAGCAACTCGCTGGTCGTCCACTGCGCGGTGCGAAAGCAGCCTCCGGCGGTGGCCAGAATCAGATTGACGACTCCTGCCGAGCCGATCTGCCACGCGGTCGCAACGAAGGTGTCCACCTGTAGATTGAAGCGCCGCATCAGCACCGAGCCGACAGCGAACGACAGCGCCGCGCCGAAGAGCAGAAGGAAACCGAAGAGGCTGCGCTGCGCCGAACCATGTGCGCGATGCAGCGTGGGCCACAGCAGAACCAGCATTCCCAGCGCGCCCAGCAGCGTACCCAGCCAGCCGCGCAGATTCATCCGCTCGCCGCCGGGAAGAGCCGTCTCCATCAGCGCGATCAGGATGGGAATCATGGCGATGACCAGCGAAGCGTACCCCGTCGCGACCTTAGTCTCGGCCCAGATCAGCAGCACGTTGTTGGCGGTCATAATGAGTACGCCGACCAGCGCCAGTCGCCAGGCCGCGCGAAAAGAGACACGCAGGCTGATGCCGCGCATCAAGCAGATTCCACCGATCAGCAGCGCCGAAAACAGAGTGCGAATCGCTCCCACTAGCGGCGGAGCAAGGTGTGCATTCGCAATGCGGATGACGCTGTAGGTCGATCCCCAGAAGAAGTACACGCAGGCAAAGGCAATAACGACGCGGCTTTTTTGCGATAACGAAGAGAACATCTCTCTCTATGTTATTCGCAGTTGCGCAACGGTGATTTTACTAGCGTCCCGAGCCATTTAGAGTAGTTCTCGTAATGGTGTATCCCGTCGTCGAATGAAGAAAAGCAGATTCCTCCGCTTCGCTGCGGAATGACAAACTAATCGGTCTACTGTAATTCAGAAACTGCCACCAATTCGCGGCACTAGAGCGGATCTCCTATCGTTGTACTCCGTTGCTTCCGCAGACGAAATGCGGGGATTCTTCGCTCCGCTCAGAATGACAAATCATTGCAGATAACAAGCACTGCGGCGGTCGCGCTACCACTCCACGCGGACGCCGAAGAGAGTGATGAGCAGCGCGGCCTGATCCGGGCTGATGATGAGGCCGTCCATCCCGTCGGGCGAACCGCGCAGGCCATCCAAGCGACAGCCGCGAATGTCCGCTCCGGCCAGCCTGGCGTGCGAGAGATCGGCACGGCTCAGATCGCAGTTGCGGAAGATTGCTCCCGTCAGATCGGCTCCGTAGAAGTCGGCGTCGGTCAGGTTGCAGCGCTCGAAGAAGCAGCGTTCGAGCCGCGCCATGCGCAGCAGAGCCATGTCCATCTTGCACTCTTCGAAGAGAACGCTCTTCAGCTTCGCCTCGACCAAGGTCGCACCGGTCAGTCGCGTGGAGACGATCTCGACCCGCTCCAGAGAGCTTCCCGTCAGGTCGATGTTGGCCAGATCGGAGCCTTCGATGCGCGTGTCCTGCACGCGCAGACGCTGCGCCCGCGCGTCCGAGAGCGTCACCGTGCGCAACACGCAGCGGTCGATGCGCACCGGCTGTCCGCGCGGATTCAGCAGCGGCGGCAACGCCTCGTTTGACACAATCGCATCGCAGGCCTGATCCCCGGACGCAATCTGCTCAGCAAAGGTTTCAGTCAGCAGATCCAGATCCAGACTCGGCGCAATGCGCCCCTTCTTCTTCGTCGCCATCCCTCCAGATTACAGCCCCGCCCCGTTTTTCGGGGCAGGTGTGAGCCGCAGAAATATTTGGACGCGCGTTAGAAATACTTGTCCTTTTAGGCCAGTTATCTCTGACAAGACCGTTCAGATCGCCTATCGAGAATTATGGGGCGATCCAAGTGCCGCTGGCTACGAGCATAGCACCGGCGGGGAGTGGGTAGGTGTAGGGAATGAGGGTGCCGTTGAATAGCAGACTGAGCTGCCATCCGGTGAGCGCGGGAGCGGCGACGCCAGCGACGAATCCGTAGGTCGCAGATGTGCCAGTGCCGCTCGGGTCAATCACATACAGCGCTACCGGCGTCGAGGGCGGGATGCCTGACACGCTGAATTGCGGATAGGAAGTCGGAGAGGTTTTGCCCAGAATCTGCATCGACAGGTCAGGGATCGCGATGGTGAGGCGGCCATCGCCCGAGGCATCGGCTGAGATTTGCAGGGTAGATTGCAGCACCCAGGCGGGGTTCGCGACGGGCGTAAATCCGGTGAGCTGGAGCGTGGTGTTGGGCACGATCTTGTAATAGTTGCCGGGATCATCGCTCACATCCGTAGGCGCGGTGGGGTAGTACGAAATGAGCGATAGATCGATCTGGCCGAGCGAGCTTTGCGTGGGTGCCGAGATCTGGATCTGGGTGATCTCGTATTCGCCGGCGAATTCGGGGCTGAGCCAATCATCGATTGAGACGACATTGTGCACCCGCCTATCACAGATCCTCTCGCCGTTGGCGTCGACGCACTCGTAGTACAGCGAGAGAGTGCCGCAGATCGGCGCAGTCCAGCCCGCGCCAGTATCAGGGCCGAGGGAGCGGTCGCGCTCGAATTTCATTAGCCGATTGGTTTGGTCGAAGGTCGAATTCCCGCAGTCGTAGACCACTTTTCGCACAGTCGGTTGCACCGCCAGACCAGGCGCTTGTCGGGCGACCATGCGCTGGGCGGAACGGTGCTGCACGTTGGTTGGAGCGCGCTGCGAGAACCGCGCATCATCTGAGCCGAGATAGCCGCCAATATTGTCGTAGGTGGGTTGAGGTGTGCCCTCTGGCAGCGTATTTGCGCTGTAGGTGTTATTCGGGAAATTCTCGCCAATGGGATAGGGATCGCCATTATTACCAAGCAGCCAGACTGGATACACGCCATTAAGCTCGGGATGAGCCCCGCCGCCATATCGGAGGAACGAATTATTAGCAAAAGGGGTGGGTGTTTTGCAGGTAAAACAAGAAAGGCCCCAGGCCTCGCCATCACGGTAGCTCCACATGCCCCAGCGCGTAAATGAAACAACCTCGGCGACCGCAGGAATATCAATATCGCGATAGCTCGGAACGAATTGATTTGGGGATTTGGATACATCTTTTTTATCGAGTTTTAGGCTGTTGGGGACAAGATGTTTGGCTGATGCCTGAAATACCGAGCTGCGTGCGTCGTCGCCAATTAAATAAATCTTGCCGCCATCTACGCGCTGGTAGCTGCGATCTACGCGGCACATCGTCTCCATCATATTTGCCAGCGTGGAGTCAGCAGCAAAAATATAGTTGCCGACGAATCGCGGATTACCATTGGCCAGAATATAGTCATTGCGCGCGGCCAGCTCTACGATGGAGGGCCAATCAAAACATGCTTTCTCCTCGTCCGTTAATCCACCGATAGGTGGTTGCTGTGGGCGAATTTTGTAGCGCAAAATCGCCTCGACCTTATGCCACGCTGGATTGCAGGTAAATCCGTAGCTCACCACATTGCCGTAGGCATCGAATATTCGGCAACGCGTAGTACGCCACAGGCCGACGCCGTTGATAGTCTGTCCCGAGGTCACCCCGCGCGAATTTGCCGGATTACCTGGCACACAGAAAATCACATAGCTCATGCCGCTGAATGATTGCGGCGGCGTGACCGAGGGGAACTGCGAAAACCACGCATCATACCCCTGATCAGGGCCGACAGATTGCGACGCATTCGTGGGGATTGCACCAGTGATCGGATCCACCGTGGGCACTACGGTGCCAATAGGCGTGTAGCTGCCGGAGTGAAAATGCATCGACGGAATCCCCCACTGGAATCCGGGGTAATCGAACCAGGGCGCCTGCGTGTGGCTGTTAAGATACACGCCGGTGGTAAATGTTTGCGCGTAGGGTACAACCGCCGCTGCATCGACCAGGTGCGCAGGCACCGCGCCGCCCACCGCAGCCGAGGTAGCGGGGAACGTGGACATCATCTCAGGGCCATCCCACTCAGCCTCGCCGAGCAGGAATAGCGCGTATTGCGATCCATCGGTAGCCGTGGTGGATAGCACCTGATCGCCAGCGCCGAGTACGTAGCCAAATGCGAGTGGCAGTTTGTGTGTAGATGCAGATGCGAACGCGGGATTCAACGCCATTAGAAGGGCCTCGCTGGATTGAAAAAAACGATCGGTGCAGGCTGCGCCACCTGGCTATTGGGGCACTCCTGATCCCACTGCGTAATCACGCCCGCGAATCGATTGATCTGCGAGCATTTGCCATAGCTCTGATCGCACGGAGTCGCCGCAGTAGATCCGCAGGCGATAGAACCAAACGCCAGCGGACACGCGGTATCGATGTTGTAGGCCGGTGCGGGCGTGTTGGACCAGCTGCCAAACCCCTCGACGGTGAGCGATAACTGCGCATCATCGATCTCAGCCGTAGCTACGTTGCCCGTGAATGTTTGCAGCGATTGCTCGGCATCTCCGCGCCAGATGCGGAGTACGACAAATGCGCCAATAAATTCCGACGTGCTAAATAATTTTGCGGCATCGCGTTCGACGGTATTGCCCGAGATGTTTTGTACGGCAATACTGGCCGTATCGGTTTGTACGCTGCCATAATTTTTGATCGTCGGCGTGCCTACAATCCAGTCAAGAAATTGCTCCGGCGCGCCAGTGAGGATAGATAGCCACTGGCATTTATGCTCCGACCAAAAATAATTATTTCCAGCCGCGGTTTGAACCTCGACCAGCACGATCGGAGCACAGCCACCGCTAGCCACCAATGGTGCATAGGTCGCCGGCATCAGACGATCACCTGAATAGCGGGGTAAATAATGCCGACGCCGGTTGCGGAGGGCAGGTAGAACTGCACCTTGATGCGATGCATATCGAGCGGCATATTGGTCGAGGTCAACACGCCATTCGCGACCGTGACTCCAGCGGGTAGTACTACCGCGCTCTGCCCCAGCAGCGGCACGGCCGCGCCAGTGCTGCAATCAATATTGCATAGCACTGCGCCATCGACTAGTACCGATATTTTGCCCAAATTCGGTGCGATGCGAAATGGCATGCGAAAACCCCAGCCTACGTACTGGATCTGCGCGAAATCACCCGCCCATCCATTAAGGATGGTGCCGATCGTCGGCGCGGAGTTGTACAGCTCGTACGCTGTGGGATCGGTCGCGGACGGCGCAGCCAGCGCAGGATTGAGCTGCAACGCCCACGCCCCCGCATTGATCGAGTAGGTCGCCACCGCGAGATTCAGATCATCATCGATGACGTTTACAGGGCGCGACCAGTTTGCAAAATCAGCAGGGTATACCAACATGCGCGCAGTTGGCCGTTCCTGAAAAATGACACTTTGTACGCTATAGGAGTTATTCGAAATCTCTTTTTCATAAATCGGAGTAATAAATCGGCCGACGTGATGGCGTCCACCTCCGTCATAGTCGATGTAGGTGAAATATCCGCTTTTGAACGCTTCGTAGAAATATTTCAGGCGCAGGATGGTCGACCACGGACGATTGAGGTAGGTGAGAACGAAAGAAAAGCCTTCGTTCATTGTTTCCCGCGAGTACGGCGCTCCCAGCCGCACCCTGGAGAGGGTCGAGTTATTCGCGCTGCGCCGCTCGAATCCATAGCTCGGATTAGGGCTATCGCGAAGAGAGCGCCAGAATTCGGTGGTCGGATTGATGATGTCGGTTTCAGCCACTGATGCCGTCTCCCGCATACTGCGATGCATAGTTGTTGGTGTGCTTTATGATTTGGCGCGCTCCGCCGTTGCGCAGGAATGTATCGAACCCCTTGGCGTCGATCGCGCTGATGTTGTAGTGGTGGTGCGTGTCGCCGCCACCGGAGTTGCTGTTCGACGAGCCCTGATACATCGAGGCCATATCCGCCGGAGAAGCGCCAGAGTTCATAGCCTGAATAGCTGGTCCGTGAGTCGAAGCAGCCACTGGGTTCACGATGGCTTCGCCAAGCAGTGCATGAATAAACCCCTCGTTCGGACTCGTCGCCAGGTCGCCGAAATCGGTAATTGCGCTCGTTCCGGTGTGAAATTGTTTGGCCGACATGCTTACATAACCAGCGCCGCCCTTAGCGCGCGAAGATATTTCTCCGACGGCGGCCAGTTGCTCCTTGCGCAGGTAGTTCTGATCGACCCACTCCGCAGCGCTTCCGCCCCAGTGCGCGCCCATGTAGGTCAGGCCATCAGAGGCTGTTTTGTTGATCTCGGAGATTGCTGATTGAAAGTCTCCGCCCTCGTATCCGTTGCGATCCTTTTCGATCTCAGGCGAGATCGATTTCTTGTAGTAATCGCGCGCGGCCAGTCGTCCACCCTCGCCGGTTAGCATACTGACTGCGCCAGTGAACAGCCCGACTGCCGCGCCGACACCTGCGCCAATCAGCGCGCCCTCCGGCCCAAACATGCCGCCGATGGCCATCCCCGACATTGCATCGCCCAGAGTACCCTTCATCATGCCACCAACCGAGTCAGACATAAAATCGGCCTTGGTTGAGGTGTAGCCCTCGTAGCCCGCTATGCCAACAGTCGCCGCATCGCCTACGGCAGTCGCAGCTGTGTTGCCCTTCGGCACAGAGGAAGACGAGTAGTTCGCCGTGCCGGATCCATCGCCATGCGGATCGCTGTCGGAGAGATCCACACCGGAGCTTCCCGCAGTCTTTGAGTCGGCGTTTTTCCAATCATCTCCTGCGCCCAGACCGCCATCGCCCTGCGCGGCGGAATCATCAACGCTGCCGCTGGCGCTGGGAGGGACCTTTGCGCCGATGGGCGAATGGCCCGAAGCCTGAGCGCGAGCCGCTTTGACATCATGGCTGATCGCAGGAATGTCGGAAGCAGCCATACTTACGGTCGGTCCGATGTTTGAACCGCTCGCCGGACTATAGCTGGGGCCTACGCTCGAAGAGCCGCCGTAGCTACCGCCAGAAGTTCCTCCGTAGCTACCCACACTCGAAGATCCTCCATAGCTCCCGCCCGAAGTCCCCGCATAGCTGCCGCCATTGAATGTGCCACTATTGCTGCTGCCCCCGCTGCCAGAAGAGTGCGGCCCCGCACTCGAACGCGCAGATGATCCATGCAGCAGGCTGCCCAGAATGCCGCCAGTGCCCGTAGTAGCTGCTCCGATACCACCAGCCACACCAGCAGTCACCGGCGCGCTCTGTCCGCCCAAGATGGAACTCTGGACATGCTTGAAGAGAGTCAGTTGCATTATCCAGTTGGCGACGATCTCGGCCATCTCGTGCTGCATGGCGTCCTTGATCGATCCCATTGGATCCTTCCATGCGGACTCTAGCGTGCCAGCCAGCTTGTCACGCATCGCGTTTGCCTGCTCACCCATCTGCGCGTTGCGCAGGTCATCAAGCGCGGCGATCTTGGCCAGCGTCTCCTGATGGCCCTCGACGGTGTGGTCGTCGGCTTCATTCGCCTCGCGCACGCGCTTGGAGTACTCGGCGTCGATCTTCGCAGTCTGCTGTTGCTCCTCGGCGAAGATACCCATCAGCCCCTTCTGATGCGACCCCGAGTGAACCGACTGCGCCTGCCCCTCGATCGCAGCAATCTCGTCCAGGTTGCGCTGATGCAACTCCTTCCGCTTCTGTTCGGTT
>Ga0302270_10000564_pt1 | contig 39504 bp, 42 predicted proteins | sample III_Bog_E2_3_FD_198773 | JGI IMG/M metagenome (GOLD analysis project Ga0302270, IMG submission 198773) | Peat permafrost microbial communities from Stordalen Mire near Abisko, Sweden - III_Bog_E2_3 | ecosystem: Environmental > Terrestrial > Soil > Wetlands > Peat | place: Sweden: Abisko... | reverse complement strand
ATCCGATAAACTGCTCCATATAGCTGCAGCTCCTTTCCCTTTGACTGGGGTTGTCACAGCTTACGACAACCCCGGAGCTGCAGCGCTCTCATAGCATCAAAATAGGACAGACCTGTGCCGGTCCGCATTGAAAAGAATCGGCTTCTGATCGCGTTTTTGAGTTTTCTGGGTGGCGGTCTCCGGTTTCAAACGCAGCAGCCTGTCCAACTCAATCCCAAGTGAGCGTCAGTTGTTCCGGCTCAGGAATCAGCGGCGGCGTTTCGAGCGGATCGTTGAGCCATTTCGTCAGCTCCCGATAGGTAAACAGGTTCAGCCGCAGCAGCGAGGCCAGATTAGACAACGACCAGTTGGCTTTGGAGAGGTGGTGCAGCCATTTCAGCAGCAGCAGCGCGATCAAGGCTGTCCAAATCTGGATGCGCAAGGCGTTTTCGCTGGTGCCGACGAAGCTCTTCACTGTCAGGTTTTGCTTGAGGGCTTTGAAGAACAATTCTATCTGCCAGCGGTCTTTGTAGATCGCGGCGATGGTGGTCGCGCCGAACTCCAGCAAGTTGGTGAGCAGATCGATGGCGCGTTCCTGGTCGGGATCCCAGACCAGCACGCGGCGCAGTAAACACGGGCAGTCGGCTTGGGCCTTGGTGCTGGTGAGACGAATGGTTTGGTCGGAAACGATTTGGCTGTTCTGCGGGGGAGTGCGCTCCTCGACGACCTCGAAGACGGCATCGTCCTTGATGCGCGTAACGAAGAAGACGCCCGCCGCAGTCCAGCGGCCAAACAGCGCGTAGTCGTTGTAACCGCGATCCATGGCGACTATGGAGCCGGGATTCAGCGTGAAGGCATCGGCCAATTTGACGTCGCTGCGCTTGGCCTCGGTGAGCACCACGTAGGCCGGCATGTAGTCGTCGTGGTCGAGCAGCACGTGCGCCTTCACTCCGCCCTTGGCACGACGGAACTTGGCCCAGGGAAACAGGCTCAAACAGAGCGTGATCGTGGTTGAGTCGAGGCTCAGTAGCTTGTGCTTGAAGCGGAATTTGTGTTTGCGCAGACCCAACATTTGTTGATCGCGAAAGCGCGCCAGCGCGGTCTTGAAGAGATCTTCGAACAGCGCCGCCGGACGGTGCTCGTTGGCGTAGGACAGCGTCGAACGGCGCGGCGCTTTCAGGATGCCGAGATGGACCAGTTTGCCGAGGCAGCAGGCGAGACCATTGCAGATCTCGCGCAGCGAGTCGGCGCGGCCGAGTTGGCAGAACAGCATTGAGACGAATTGCGTCCAGCAGGTGAAGCCTTTGGCGGCCCGCTCGGCGTTGTGTTTCTTGACCAGCGCCCCGAATTCGTTGCGGGGGAAATGCTGGAGCAGTTGATTGAATAGGCTCGCGGCTTGTACGATTGTCTTGCCCTCCTGTGGCTTCGGCGTTCGGCGAGGCTCCGCGCAACGAAACATCGCCAACGCTCAATTATAGGAGGGCATTCCCCTTCAGCTACGCTGCCCATCCGGGCGCGAGGCGCTCAGAGCTGTTTTGGACAAGAGTGATCGCGGAACCTGGATTGAGTAGAGCCATTGCAGGCAGCGCGGCAACGCGCAACAGATGAGCACACCATTGTCGTGTCAACACGACAATCTCACGCGAATTCGCTGATTCTGTGCGCCAATCCACCTGCCCCCCAATCCCATTCAGCTAGTCCAGGCACAGCATCGGAACAGGGGAAGCTGCCGCACGCCGCGTTCTCTGCCGCCAAAAGCGTGTGCCTGAGCCTGCGATTTACGGCAGCTGATAGAACGTTGCAGGCGTAGGTGTCCTGCTTAATCTGTGCCTCGCGGTATTGATTAGGAAGCATTCCGAACTCGCCGCCCAATTGCCATTGCGGCACGGGCTCCTGTGACAGGCGGTTTGCGCAGTACGCCACGAACCAGAGATTTTCGAGCAAAAAGCCAAACCGCTGCTTGTTTCTCTTGAAATCGTACTCGCCGTGGTTCTGTTGCCCTATCCTAATACCCCCAATGCGTTTGTGCGCGGGTGTGAGCTGCTGACGCACCAACCGCATGTTGCTGGCGATGCTGCGAGTAATGGGTACCAGCAACACCAGTCCAGGAAAGTCACCGCGTTCCTGCACCAGCTTGGCTATTTCGCGCGCGAGGCTCTGGTTGCCGTACTCAGGAACGTTGAGTCGTTGTTGTGCGCTTGGGAAATCGTCAAGGGTTCGCACATTGGGCGTCATGCCTAGCCCAAACACCCGCTGAGCGCGCGGCGGAAACCACTTGCTGAACGGCTCGCTGTACACGTCGCCCGTCAGCTCGTACGTCTGCTCCACCAGTTGTCGTTTTGACGCAATAGTCTGCCTTCGCGGCTTCTGGGAGTGGGCTAAATGCACTTGCCAGTAGCTCGGGCTTAGGCGTAGATACTCAAACAACAGGCGGATGCGCCACCGCTTGCTGTCATACCGGAAATCCGCGGAATTCTTGCCCAGAATGCTCAGCTGCGCGGGCTTCAGGTACTTGTCGCTTGCCCAAGCCAGCTCAAAACGGTAGCCCGCGCAATCTCTGCTGAACTGCGTGATGTAGGCGCGTGCCATGGCTCAACATTAACACAAATAACATCACAGAAATTCAGCCAATGTTCTATCTGCGTTGCGCCGGTTAACCTGGATTTGTGGTTGACGCAAACAAGCAGACGGGCAAACGAGCCCAAAGCAAGCGGTAGCCACAAATCAGAAAACAAGGATTAAGAGATTTCAACCATGATGTATTTGAACACCGTTAAAGATGCCGCTAACGCGCCGCATCCCCCGGCGAACGCCAACGGCGACGGCGTCTCCGTCTCCGGGACTTTTGACACCGCGCCTGCCGGGAAGGCGAACGCAGGGGTTGTGAGCGCCACGCTGGACGAGTTGTGCGAGAAAAGCCACACCTGGGATGCCACCGCGTTCAAGACTGCCAACGAATCGCTTTGGAACATCCTCAGCCAGTGCCTGGCGCTTGACGAAGAACTTAACGGGAGTGGCAAGGAAGTCAAAGCGAAGCGCGAGGAACTCAAAGGCTACTGCGAAGCCAAGGGCTACCGCTTCAAGACTTCAACCGAACGCATTGTGAAAATCGTCAAGTGCGTGTTTGGTGAGAATCGCCGCCGTGTCAGCGCTTACTCGCTTGCGCTTCGCTCGGCAAAAGAACACAAGATTGGCAGCGCTGGGCTGGTTGAATGGTTGCGCGAAAACGGCGGTGTTGAAGAGGTTCGCCTCAAGAGCAACCCTAACCACAAGACTGACAAACAGCGCGCTGCCGAAGTACGCGAAGAGGTGCTCTGTGGCAAAGCCCTGGCAACCTTCAGCAACGCTGCACTGGCGGAGAAGTTCAATCGCACCATCGCCGAGGACGTGGTGCTGCTCGTAGCAACCCACAACGCAGATGGCAGCTTCTCCATCCATCGCCTCATTCAGAGCACTACTGCCGTCACCACTGCCCTCAGCTGCTGCTACACCGACGTCAAAAAAGAGGCAGCTGGGAGCCAGTCGGTGGAAGAGGCAGCGAGCAAGCAGAGGCAGATGCAAAATGCGATTGCCATATTGGCTGAACACGGAGTGGTTGCCGCGTAGCACCAGCGCAATTTAGAAAGTGAGCAAACAAATAGCAACATGATTCTCAAGAATGTAACCCCGACTTCACTTGACGACTTGGTACTCAAGCCCGCAACGCGCCAGATGCTGAACCAGATTGTGTCAGGGCAACTGCCCATCGGCGACGATGGGCAGCGCGGGGTACTCCTTCACGGCATCAACGGCACTGGCAAGACAACAGCAGCCAAGCTGTTGCCCGGCTTGTTGGATCCTCTTCTGGATAAGCCCGGCTTCAATGGCTGGTGGGCGTCTCCATACTTGAAGGAGCATCAGTGTGGCATCGGTGCGAATGGCGCTGCTTTGATTGCCGAACTCCAGCAAATCCTGGGAGTCTGGACTAATCGGGGAACCAGCGGATTCGTCTACTTCATTCTCAACGAAGTTGACGAACTTAAGACTGCCGCTATGGACTCTCTGCGCGGGCTGATGGATAGGTATGAAGGAGGGTTTTACATCCTCACCACCAATCATCTCAACCGGATTGAGCGCGGCGTGCGGGACAGATGCTATGTGCTGGACTTTGACGCGGCACCAGACTGTGACTGGCACAAGCGCATCAATCAGATTGTGACGAGCAACGGTATGCAGCCGTTAGGCGAAGATAAGCTCGCGACGCTGCTGGAAGGCACGGACGGCAGCGCGCGCCAGATTATCTCTCGCCTCAAAGCAGGAGCTGCAAATTGGGAAGCGCCCGCGCGCGAGTATTTCGAAAAGGCATAAGCCGGAATAAGGTGTTTCGGATAGCGGGTGCGTCCATATGCGGTGCGTGCACCAAATACGCAGTGGCGGGAGTGATTGTCGTGTCAACACGACATTCCCGAAAGTTCTCTTGGCGTTGCTGTCGGGTAGTGGGCTTAATGGCGTCTGCAAGTGACATCTGCGGCAACTCCCAAAGCTATCTAGAACGTTGCCTGCCTCAAAATGACCGTTGCGATAAGGAATGCGTCACTGCCAGTTGCCAGACTGCTTCCACGAGTAGGGTGGCTACGGTGGTGCAAATAGAATATAGAAAGGTTGGTTATTAATGAGATCTGGCGACGAATTCACGAAATGGTATGACCGGCTCTTAGCAAGCATGTGGCAGTCCTCCCAAGAACTATATCTGGTGTTACTGCCAGCGTGGGAGCCAACGTCGGCGAAAGACAACAAACGTTACGTTGCAAAACGAATGTCGGAGTTAACTTCGATGTTAGGCATACCTCGTAGCGGGATTGAAGAAATCGTTTTTCATTGGAGCGGAAGAAATATCGTCGGCTGGCAATTACAGTGCGCACTCAACGATGTAATATCGTATTATCGGCAACCCCACAAGAAGGAACCGAGGTTATACGTGCTCTCGGCTCCACCAAGAACGCCTAAGAACCAAATGCTCTACACGCTGAAATATGACGGCACCATCTTCCTGCGCGGTACTGCTACTGAACTCGAAATATTTCGGTGGTGGAGGCGAAAGAAGTTCATGCTTCCCGAACTGCCCAACGCTGCCAACTTCTGTGGCTTAACGGACACAGTTCTAGCGCAGGAGGTGGGAGACGTCCTTATAAAGATACATGCGGGGAATCTGCTCGAAGCGGCGGTGGAGGCAAAGGCAAAGGACATTCTATGCCGCGGTTGGGAATGAGGAGTGGATGCGAGCGACGTGAGGGCGCTCGCTTGACGCTTTGGGCAGACTCTAAATCATCTCGGCAACGGCGCGACGCAGGTTGTCGTTGACATCGATGTATCGCTGAGTGACTGCCAGGCTGCTATGTCCGGCCAAGCTCTGTAGCACGCGGATGTTCGCTCCGCGCGCGCACAGCGTAGTGAGCCAAGTTCTGCGCCCGCTGTAAGCTGTGGCTCCCTGAATTCCCGCGCGCTTGTAAAGCTCTCCGAACACCTGAGTCAGCACGTTCGGGATGAACGCGTGGTTCTTGCTGGTGTAGAACAACGGTTTCTGTCCGAACTCGTATGCGACGCCGGAGAGCGACTTGAATCCAAACTGCTTACGCAAGTAGCTTCCCAGTTCCTTACGCATCCGTTCTGGCACCACCACCACGCGCGCCTTGCGTCCCTTGGTTTCGGCTGCTGTCAGTTGAATCTCGTTTAGGATTTCGCCCTGCACGTTCAAGACATGATGGATGCGCAAGCTTGCTACCTCGCACACGCGCATGCCTGTGTAATGCGTAATCAGTAGCAGTGCGCGGTTTCGTGTGCCCCAGCGCCCCTGCGACGCTGCACTTACCACGTGCATCAGTTCTTGTTCGTTGAGCGTTTTTGCTTGCATCTTCGTGTTCTCCTAACCTAACTACGTCTATATTTATAGCCTAAAGTCTTAGGTGCGAAGAGTCGATTGAAATCGGCTTCGCACTAAACTCAATGACATCAGTACCTTCAAGTAATCTGCGTTTTTATTCGAACCTAATAGAAGTGCAATTCTCTTAGGTTTGCGGGCTTCGCGTGCCGTTGTCGCTGTCAACGCCTGAGACGCGTTGACAGCGTGCGCAAGCACTGTAGGTACTTCCCAACGCTTCAAAACGCTGCGTCGTGCATTCTCGCGTGTTGTCGCGTCCTCTGCGTGATGCCTGCTGTCGCTGTTCTGCTCGCTTGCTTTGTTGATGCACTTCTTTGTCGCGCTTGGGATTTGCAGCCTTCTTCTTTTCATCTGCGGACAAGTGCATCGGTTTGCGGAATTCGTGTTCGGGTTCAATTGCTCTCGGAATGCTGCATGCCTGGCTGGTTCAACCCATCTGTTCTTCTTTTCTTCCATCTTGTCGTATCTCGTTGAGTAGATACACGAACGCTGTAAGCCCGACTCGCTACCAAAACCATGGTGAACTTGCACGCAGGTTCGTCAATATGTCGGCGGCAATTCAGTTGCCGCTTGTCAGTCCAGGCATCTCCGCAAACTCAATCAGTAAGTTTTCATCACCCAAACCCTTGATTTTGCGTGTCATATAGCTCAACCACCCTCCAGTGAGAACCCCGAAATCGACATGGTGCTGCCCGTGCAACTCGTACTGCACTCCCTGCGTATGCTTCGCGGTATTGTAATAGCGGCAACTGATGGCGTCCTCGGTTAGTCGTTCAGGAAAGCCATAGAACGCCAAGTGCAGATGGCAGACGTCAACGTTGCGTCTATTGTGAATCACTGGCATAACACCAAGGATTCGTTCGCGCGATTTCCAACCGTCACGTCCCCAAATAGCGCTGTTGAATTTGTAAACAAAATTGCTGCAAACCTTTCGCGCGCCGTGGATGTTTCTATACCCAGGCGCTAGGTTTAGCGTTGCGACGTGAGTTGCAGGGAACGTGTAGACGAAATCCCGAAGTATCTGTGTATCGACTGTACATTGTGTTGAGAAGTTCATGGTGAAAAATATCCTCTGTTATTTAGCAAACCTAATTAAAGACGTGATATTTCGTACCAAATGAGGTTCGTTCGGTGCGCGAAGGGGAAACGACGCGCTGTCTTCGGTATTTTCGTCTTATCTTCGGTTTTGCATCGACACTTGCAGGAGTTCAATGTAGATTCGTGACATGAACGAACTCAAATCCCTCACACTCACTCAGTTCCAAGCGAAAAACACCCCTGTTTCCCCCGTTCAAATGCGCCGAGACAAACTTACAGGCAAGATTGCAGAGCAAATCGCGGCGGCTCAGGCGTCGGTGACAGGTGAACACTACAGCGTCAAGCGCGTGCGCCGCGTCAAGACGGACGACGGTGTCAAATTGCAGGAACGAGTTGGCAAGTTCCGACAATGGTTCCGGCAGCTCGACGACAAGCGTTGGGCTGTGGTGCTCATGTACGGTTCCCGGCAGCTGGAGTTTGCCAAGGGAAAGAACGCCGTGGAGGCTGGCAGCATGGCAGCGGTGATTACGGTGTTGGAGACGCTGCGGCGTGCTGTGCTAGCGGGCGAGTTGGATACGCAGCTCGAACAGGCTGCTGTCGCTCTTAAACGCGGCTTCAAGAAGTAGGCGCGCGACGGGCGATGCTAAACCGGCATCGCCTTCGTCGTCTGCGCACCCATACATATAAATAATGATGGAGGTGATGCTATGCGGATATCCGAGGTGGTGAAACCGCCGACTGCCCTCAAACGGCAAGCTGACGAGCTCACAAAGCGCGCGCGCGAACTCACGCAACGCGACAGGGCGCAAAAGTCCGTAGAACGTGTGAAGCGCACGCAGAAGCAGTACTCGGACGCCGTGGTTACACAGGCAGAATTGCAGCGGAAGTTGGCTAGCGACGGCACGCCAAAGTAGCGCGTGCTATCAATAATGATGATTGCCCCCGCATGTTCCAGCCCGTTGCTATAGCACACTCTATAGCACACACGAAAATAGTGCACTGTAAAGCACTGATATGAAATGCGTTAGCGATGAACGTGGGCGCTCATAATCCGTTGGTCGCAGGTTCAAATCCTGCAGGGCCCACCATCACTCCCCTGTTCGGCGTTTCTGACCCCCCCACTCGGCTTGGCGGACAACCACCCAGGCCGCCAACTGGCCCAACATTGAGCCGGCATTGACGGTTCTGAGGAAGGAACCGAAGGGCTTCTCGGGTCTCCCAAAACACTGGGGCAGCGTGAGCATTCGATGCGCCGAGTCGCTGCCATGACGTGTGCGATGAGAAACCTGTAGAATCTACACCAGACAGAAAAGCCTGAAATGGCAACCGGTTGAAATGGGCAAGGCCCAGAGAATGGCCCGTGGCGGCACGGAAGCCTTGGGGGAAACCAATGAGTCCGGCGTTAGCCCGGCCACGCGTCTCGGTTTGAATCTTATGGGGGCAAGCATTACCACTCTCGATCTCAAGCCCGTTGCAAACACGGCGGGAATTATCCCCTACGCCGTCAGCGTATTCATGAGTGCCACGCTGTTATTTCTGATTCAGCCCATTGTTGCGAAGCAGTTGCTTCCGTGGTTCGGTGGCGGGGCAGGCGTCTGGTTGGTATGCCTGGTCTTCTTTCAGACGGTTCTCCTGTTTGGCTACTGGTACGCGCATTGGTCGGTCGAGAGTTTGAGCCGGAAAGCACAAGTGCTGACCCACATCGCATTACTTGTGCTCAGCACACTGGCGGTCTGTTTGACTCGTGGCGCGCAGTCACACCCGGCGGTGGTGGGCCACCCTGCGCTGGTCGCGCTCAGCCTTCTCGCGAGCAGCATCGGGGCTCCTTACTTTGTGTTGTCGTCGACGAGCCCCTTACTGCAAGCCTGGTTTGCCGCCCCCGAACGTGGTAGCGTCCCGTACCGGCTGTTCGCGCTGTCAAACCTGGGTTCGCTGCTGGCTCTGTTGGCCTATCCCTTCGTGATTGAGCCCACTCTGGATACGCGTGTGCAAATCGAGCTCTGGCGAGTGGCCTACGCCGTATTCGCGCTCGCCTGCGCTTGGGTCGCGCTGCGCGCGTGGCGGGTTCCCACGGCCTGTCCGGTGGGTCAGTCGCACGGGCGGTTTCGTGCCGGCGTGGGTCGAAGAGCGACGTGGGTCTTGCTTCCAGCCTGCGCATGTATGCTGCTGCTGGCGGTGACGAACGAATTGTGCCAGGACATAGCGCCGGTACCGCTGCTGTGGATCGCTCCGCTGGCGATCTATCTCGCCAGCTTCATCCTTTGCTTCGAATATGAAGGACTGTTCCGGCCGCGGGTTTACACAGTATTGGTTCCTCTGGCGTTGATGGCCGTCCTGCTGATTCCAGCTCACCCCGACATCAGAACACTCGGCGTGCCCATCTTCCTGAGTGGGCTGTTTGTTTTATGCATGTTTTGCCACGGCCAACTGGTTCAACTTAAGCCCGAGAGCAGAGGCCTCACCTCGTTCTATCTCTCGGTGTCCTTAGGAGGAGCACTGGGCGGACTGTTTGCGGGGCTCTTGGCGCCAGCGATCTTCGCGGACTATTTCGAATTGCGGGTTGCGGTCTCGATTGGATTGGTATTGTTCCTCAGGTTCTTGCTCGGGTACAGCTCGAAGACATTTCTGGCAATCTGCGGCAGCCTGGCTCTCGTGCTGTTGTACATATCCAGCGGGTTGGCCGGAGGAACCATCCTTTTCCGTGGCCGCAATTTTTATGGAGTGCTCTCAGTACGGGAAAAGAACGCCCCGGCGGGCAAGGTTCGCACGATGTACCACGGAACAACGGCGCACGGCGGCCAAGTGCTGACTGATGCCCTCAGGGGCGAGCCAGGATACTACTACGGCCGGGAATCCGGCGTAGGAATCGCGTTGCTGGCGCCAGCAACGGCGCGTCGTGTTGGAATTGTCGGATTAGGAGTTGGAACCATAGCCGCCTATGGGCGCCCAGGCGACGTTTACCGGTTCTACGAACTCAATCCCATGGTTGAGAGGCTGGCACGCTCGTCGTTCACCTTCCTGAGAGACTCCAACGCCACCGTGCAGACGGTGCCCGGCGATGCCAGGCTATCGCTCGAAGGCGAACCGCCCCAGAACTTCGACGTGCTGATTCTGGATGCCTTTTCGGGCGATTCGGTCCCTGTTCATTTGCTGACGAGGGAAGCGTTCCAGTGCTATTTCCGGCATCTGAAGGCCGATGGAGTGATTGCCGTACACATCAGCAGCAACTACCTTGATCTTGATCCGGTTGTGACCAACATCGCGGCGGCTTTCGGCCGGATTGCTTTGCGGGTGAGGTCGGCAGGCCAACCGGACCGCGAGGTAATGCCGGCGGAGTGGATACTCATTACAAGGCAAGGAGAATTCTCGAGCAAGTTGGAATCTAAGAAGCTCGCCGAGATCTTAGCGCCCACTCACGCTCGGCTCTGGACAGATCAATACAGCAACATTGTCGGCGTGCTTCGTCCTTGATTGGGATTGTCATGCGTGGCCCCGGACAGGGCGAGCCTTCAATTCTGACGTACAACCGGCAGCCATGATGGTCGCATGCCCAAATCCTGCAGGGTCCACCATCACTCCCGCCTGCGCCGCCAGTCGCCGCTCCTGATGATGCTGCGCGGATCGTAGGCCCGGTTGTACAAATAGGCCCACGCCCAGAACTCAAGCCCATCCTCTAAGACGACCGGCACGGAGCGCCGCAGGTAGAGCGAGCGCGCTTCCTCGCCAGGCGAGTACTCCTCTACAAAGTCCAATTGGGCGAGCAAGGATTCCACGGCGGGGAATTCCGCAAATTCTCCGCACACCCACTGTCCGCTTCTGCGTGCGGGGATCAGGCCAGGATAATCGCCAAGGTCCAACAGACGCCCCGGCGTGCGGGCCGGGACGATCCGCAGCGGGCCTGCGGCCAGTATCAACCGGCCTCGACTCTCGCCTTGCATCAGCGTGCCGTAAACAAAGACTGCCGCCATTTACCCCTCAGGATAGACTGGTCTCACGCCCCGCATGAACATCGGGGTGCAAGCAAGAAATGCTGAACGAACTCGCCAACCGCTGCCACAGCGAACTCACCGAATCCATCCTTCCTTTCTGGATGAACCACTCCATTGATAGCCAAAACGGAGGCTTCTGGACGTGCCTCGAACGCGATGGGACGGTTTTCGACACGCGGAAGTACGTGTGGATGAACGGACGCCAAGTCTGGATGCTGAGCCGTCTCTACCGGACATTCGATCAGCGTGCGGAATGGCTGGACGCGGCCCGCGGGGGAGCGGAATTCCTGCGGTGTCACGGCTTCGATGACCAGGGGCGCTGCTGGTTCAGCTTGACCGCCGAGGGCACGCCGGCCGGATACCAACGCAAGCCCTACGGCGCGGTCTTTGTGATGCTCGGGTTTCTGGAGTACTCCAAAGCCAGCGGCGATGCGTCCTATCGCGAACTCGCGCTGGATCTCTTCTGGCGCATCGGCCAATACATCAAGGAACCCAGCCTCCTGGGCAGACCAACTCTGCCCGGCGCACCCCGGCTCAGCGGCCTGGCGGACATTTACGTGCTCTGCGCCATGGCGCTGGATCTGTTGGAGGATGACCCGCAAAACGCCCAGCATCTCGATGTTCTGCGAGCCTGCTTGCGGCAGATCAAGTTCCACTACCATCCGGGGCGCCAGCTCTTTTACGAGAATGCGCCCCTGGATTGGGAATCCGCGCAGACGCCGGACGGACGGCTCATCTGTCCAGGAAGCATCTTTGAGATCAACTGGCTGCTGTCTCGCGCCCTGGACTACCTGCCGGACGAGGAAGCCTGGAAGCTGCTCCACTCCACTCTGGAGGGTGCGCTCGAGTCCGGGTGGGACACAGACTTCGGCGGCCTTTACTATTTTCTCGATGTCGAGGGTCACTCGCCGCTGCAGCTAGAGTGGGCCATGAAGCTCTGGTGGGTGCATGTGGAGGCGCTCTATGCCCTCGTGAATGCCTACTCGCGGACGCACGATCCAAAGTGGCTGGAATGGCTCGACCGCGTGCAGGACTGGGTGTGGGCGCACTTCCCCGACAAGCAGTTTGGGGAGTGGTTCGGCTACCTGGACCGGCAAGGGCAGCCGGCCTTGACCCTCAAGGGCGGGAATTACAAAGGCTGTTTCCACATTCCACGGGCGCTGCTTTTTGCTTTGCAAGCGATTCAGCGATCCTGCGCCCGGTAGAGCGCCAGGCATTGTGCGGGGTGGACAGGCCGAAACGTTTCGCAGCCTGCCGGAGAAAAGGATGAAATGCTCTGCATTTCAGTGACCCATCGCGTTGCCCTACCCGGATCTGCGTGTTATGATTGAGGAGCCTCAAGGACTGCGGTTCCCTGAACTAGTCCGAATCCCCGACGGAGCGCCTTTCCCAACCTACATGAGTTCGACGGTTTTTCTTGGTAACCTTCCACCGTGGGTCACTGCTGATGACATCAAGGCATGGCTTGTAGCGGAAAATCTGGTATCTGATTCTGTCAAGGTCATCCGCAACCCGGAGACCCAGGAATCTAAAGGTTTTGCTTTTATTGAAGCGCCGAATGAGGAAGAAATGAACCTCATCATCAAGCGCTTCGACCGTGCTCCGCTGGAGGACCGTCTCCTGCGGGCAAACCCGGCTCAGCCGCCCAAGTCCAAGAGTGGACCTGGTCCGGCGGTTCGTCGCGACGGTCCCCCTGCTCCGTACGCTCGCTCGGCAGCGCCTCCGGCGACCGCCAGTGTGGCGGCGCCTGTCGCCGCAGCAGTTGGAGCTTTGGACCGCAACCGGCGTGGTGGCAAGAAGCACGCGAGGAAGTCCCAGACTCCTCAAACGCTGTTTGCTGAAGAGCTGGCGAAGGCGCTTTAGTCCATTTCTCCGTCTTATCCTGCCCGCCGGAACGCGCGCCGCGCTCCGGCGGGCAGGACGTCTTCCTGCTCTCTTCAGCATCCCCCAGCCCATCCTAGTGGTATACTCGGTTGCGCGGAGCGGGCTGGGTGCATTCGCACGCAGCATGCGCTTCACGTCGACGGCGTGAGGTGTTCCAATGTACGATTTACTCTTACTTCGGGCCTTTTTCGTCCTCATCCTGTCGGCCACCGCGTGGTATCTCAGACCTTTCGGACTCCAGAATCTTCCGGCCAGCGGGGCGGGATTGGCTCTGGGGCTTTTCGTCGTTCTTTTCGAACTGCGAATCAGACAAGTGAGTCTGAAAAGGCTGATCGGCGCGGCAGCCGGTTCGGTGTTGGGCATTGTTGGCGCTTATCTCATTTCCCTCATCCTCTCGCGGGCTCTGACCGGCGAGTCGGGTACACTCGCATTTCTCCAATTGTTGATCCTCCTGCTGATGGCTTATATTGGATTGGTAGTTGGGGCCAACAAGGGCGAAATGCTCAACCTCGCCGCGCTCGGCGGTCTGTTTGGCGGTGAAAAAGTCTCTAAACAGAGCTTCAAGATCCTCGATACGAGCGTCATTATCGACGGGAGGATCGCGGACATCGCGGAGACGGGCTTTCTCGATGGCGTGCTGGTGGTCCCGCAGTTCGTCCTAAGAGAACTGCAACTCGTCGCCGATTCCGCGGATTCGATGAAGCGAAATCGCGGGCGCCGGGGGCTCGACGTCCTGCAGCGCATCCAGAAGATGGCTCATCTGAACGTTCAGATCCTCGAAGAGGACTTCCCGCACGTCAAGGAAGTGGACTTGAAGCTCATCGAGCTGGCCCGCCTCTACGATTGCAAGGTCGTGACCAACGACTTCAATCTGAACAAAGTGGCCCAGCTCCACGGCGTCGACGTCCTAAACATCAATGAACTGGCGAACTCTCTCAAGCCTATCGTCCTGCCAGGCGAGATCATGCGCGTCTTCATCCTGAAAGAAGGCAAGGAATACAATCAGGGTGTCGCCTACCTGGATGACGGTACGATGGTGGTGGTCGACAATGCCAAACGGATGATCTCCAAGACGGTCGATATCACGGTGACCAGCGTACTCCAGACCACGGCGGGCAAAATGATCTTCGGGCGGTTTGACGAGCGGGTCCATCATGTATACGACAAGGCTCCACAACCTCCCATGGAAAGGCCGCAGGAGCGCCCCGCGCCTCCGCCGCCCGTGGCCGTCATGCCGCCGGCGGTAACTCCGCCTGGTCATTAGCTCGCTCTATTTGTTGCAGTGTGAACCATGAAAGTCTCTGTTATTCTTCCCGCCGCGGGGCTCGGCACCCGCATGAAGCAGGCTGCCGAGTCTACGGGCACCAGTCGCAAGCAGTTCATGCAGATCGAGGGCGTGCCAGTGCTCGTGCACACAGTGCGCAAGTTCGTGGCCAGCCCTCTGGTCTCCGAAGTTGTGATCGCGCTGCGCGCCGACGATCTCGAATGGGTGGAGTCCCTTTTGAGTTCTGAGTCCTTTGCAAAGCCCGTGCGCTGCGTCGCGGGCGGGGCGTCACGGCAGCAATCGGTGGAAAACGCGCTTTCTTCTCTCGCTCCGGATGTGGATGTCGTAGCCGTGCATGACGCCGTCCGGCCCTTTGTCAATCCGGAGACCATAGATCAAGTGATCGAGCAGGCCGCCAGGACCGGCGCCGCCATTGTGGGCATCGTCCCCGTCGATACGGTCAAGCAGATGCAACGGCACACGGTTCGCGGAACGCTCAACCGCGAACGTCTCGTGTTGGCTCAGACCCCGCAGGTCTTTCAAGCCGCCATACTGCGCAAGGCGTTTGAGAAGGCTCGCGAGGACGGCTTCATTGGAACCGACGAGTCCAGTCTCGTCGAACGATTAGAGAACGTTGAAGTTACCGTCGTGGCTGGCACCGATCGCAACATCAAGATCACGCGTCCGTCCGACATCGACCTGGCCCGCTTGTTCCTCGCGGAAGAGAAGCAGAAGGCCGCGGCGCCGAAAGAGGACGAGGAATCCGAGTGATCGATATCCGCACCGGCCTTGGCTGGGATAATCACCGCATCGCCGCCGGGCGGGCCCTGGTTCTCGGAGGCGTTACGGTTCCGAGCGAATTCGGGCTGGAGGGGCACTCGGATGCCGACGTCCTGTCCCACGCCATCACTGACGCACTACTCGGCGCGGCTGCACTGGGCGACATCGGCATGCATTTTCCGGACAGCGACGCGCGCTGGAAAGGCTGCGACTCGCTGATCTTTCTGCGTCATGCGGTCTCACTCGTATGTGCACAGGGTTTCCAGATCCTCAACATCGATTCCACAGTGATCCTGGAGCGGCCGAAGTTGAAAGACTACCGGCTCTCGATCCGGGAGACGCTGGCGAGCGCGCTAGGTCTGGAGCTGGACCGCGTCTCCGTAAAATTCAAGACGGCCGAGAAGGTCGGACCGGTGGGAGAAGGCCGTTCGGCCGAGGCTCAGGCTATCGCGACGATCTCCCGTGATCGCTCCCCCTCTGAAACGGAGCAGCGACGGTAAGCGCGCGGTAGCATTGCCCATCAGGTTACAGACTACGGGCGGAGGTGCTGTGTGCTTAACTGGAAGGAAATTCGGGACAAGGTCCCCCGGCATTGGCGTAGAGCCGTAAAGCCGGGAAATGTGGTGCTGGAGGAGGGGGTCGAACCCTCATGACCGTAAAGGCCGCGGGATTTTGAGTCCCGTGCGTCTGCCAGTTCCGCCACTCCAGCACAAGACAGGCAGATTCCCCCTAAGTATATCATTCGGAGGAGGGCCGGCTCTCTGCTAGAACGGTATTGAGGCAACCATCCATGGAAAAACGCAGACTGGGCAATAGTGATTTGCTGATTACGCCTGTGGGCGTGGGCTCCTGGGCTATCGGCGGCGGAGGTTGGGCGTTCGCCTGGGGAGCGCAGGACGACAGCCAATCCATAGCCGCGATTCGCGCCGCGCTGGAAGCCGGGTTTAACTGGATCGACACGGCCGCGATTTACGGGCTGGGGCACTCCGAAGAGGTGGTCGCCAAGGCGCTCGAAGGCATCTCCCCGAAGCCTTACGTCTTCACCAAGTGCGAGCGGACATGGGACGAGCACGGCAAGATCACGCCGAAGCTCAAACGGGACTCGATCCGCCAGGAGTGCGAGAACAGCCTGCGGCGTCTCAAGCTGGACGTGATCGACCTCTACCAGATGCATTGGCCGGAACCGGACGAGGACATCGAGGAGGGCTGGGCAGCGATGCTCCAGCTCAAACAGGAGGGCAAGGTGCGCTGGGTCGGCGTCTCGAACTTCAACGTCAGCCAGTTGAAGCGCATCCAGGCGCTCGGTCCCGTGACGTCCCTGCAACCGCCCTATTCCATCATTTCGCCCGAGATCGAAACGGAATTGCTGCCCTTCTGCAAGCTGAACGGCATCGGCGTCCTCGTCTACAGTCCGATGAAATCCGGCCTGCTGACGGGCAAGATGACTCGTGAGCGCGTTGCCGCGATGCCCGAAGACGATTTCCGCCGGCGCGTGGCGCAATTCCAGGAACCGAAACTGACGCGCAACCTGGCCTTGGCCGAACTGCTTCGCTCGATCAGTAACCGCCACGGCCGCACGCCCGGAGAGGTCGCCATAGCGTGGACGTTGCGCCACCCTGCAGTGACCGGCGCTATCGTGGGGCTGCGTTCCGCCGAGCAACTCGAAGGCGTGCGCGGCGCGCTCGAGTTCCGTCTGAGTGCGGAAGAGGTCACGGAGATCACAAAGTTCATGGCCGCGAACGCGGCCTAACTATTAAATGTGGGGCGGCTCTCCAGAGCCGCGTTGGGCCTCCAGGCCCAACAGAATTTGCCGGAGTCGGACCTGGAGGTCCGGCGCGGACGTGGACGTCCGCCCCACAACACCTGAATCAGGCAACTACGGGCTTCTTGTCGTTCACGGGGCTGAACTTCAGCGCGTTCTCCAGTGCTTCGCAGAAGAAATACTCGCCCCACATGACGCTCTCGTTGACGCCCAGATTCTTGTGAATGTGGTAAACGCCGCCCTTCAGGATGCCTTCCCATCCGTCGCCGGATCGATCGGTGTAGTTCAGGCAGAGACTCTTCAAGATCTTCAGCGCGCAGGACCAGTAATAGAAGCCCTTAACGGGATCCGGGAGCATCCGGCACAGCCGGATCAGTGCCCCGGCGGCAATCGCGGCGGCCGACGTGTCCACCGTCTTGCGAGTTTCCGGTGAGGCCTGGAAGTCCCACGGCGGAACGCCATCCGCGTTGGTGTGCGTCAGGAAGTAGTCGGCGCATGCCTGGGCGGTCTGCAGGAAGCGCGGGTCGCGCGTGTACTCGAAGCAGGATCCGAAGCCGTACATGGCCCAGGCCAGACCGCGCGACCAGCAGGAGTCGCCGCGCTGGCCCTGCTGCGTGGACGCGTGCAGGAACTCGCCCGACCCGGTATCGAAGATGCCCTCGTGCGCCGTCGAGCCGTCGCCGCGGACCAGGTAACGCCGCGTCGTCAGCGCGTGGCGGATGGCGATGTCCCGCAGCTTGCGGTCGTTCGTTTCGCGGGCGGCGTAGAAGACCACGCCCACGTTCATCATGATGTCGATGAAGAGCGAATCGTCGCCGACAAACGAGCACAGATACTGGCCCTTTTCGCGGAAGCGCAGCGCCATTGTCTTGCCGGCCTGCACCAGGACATCGTTCAGGCGCGGCTCGCGGGTCAATTGATACCAGCGGTAGTACGTCGACAGGAAGATGAACCCCAGGTCATGCACGTCGCGGTCGAACTGACGCGGCTCCAGCGGGAGGCTGTACTCGATCGCCTTCTGGATCCAGTAGTCCTTCTCGGAGCTGTCCTCCTTCTCCGTCCGCTGGAAGATCCACATCAGACCGGGCAGGAATCCGTCGCACCAATGCGTCCATGCGGGACCCTCGTGCTGCCATTTTCCGCTCTGTGTATAAAGAGGATAGAAGCCCGGGTGCTCCTCGGTCAGCGACCGAACCTGGCGTTTGGCAAACTGCAAAGTCTCATGAAAGAGGCTTCTGTCGATTTCTGGCTCGAACTGAATCACGGCTTGGACCCTCCCGAAACCTCCAGCGTACGCCATATCAAGCGATAGCCGCGCGGGAGTTTCGTCACGGTTCGCCGGAAGAGTGTGGCGGCGCCCTCCTCCGGGTTCGAGATCTCCCCGGGAATGAGGCGCCCTCTGTTTGCTTCGAAACTCCGTCCAGCGGACGACAACTCGAATTCCAGCGACGGCAAAACCAGGGTGGCAGCGAACGGCCCGGAACGGAAGCCGTCCTCAAATGACTCGGTCTTCAGAGTGGCAAAACAGTAGGCAACGGGCCGGTCGCCGCATTGGATAAAGTGCCACCTGCCGTTTACCTTCGCTCCCGCGGATAGAACTTTGCGGTCGCTTTTGAACACGTCTTTCGCGACGGTCATGACGACCGGGTCTCCGCGTGCGGCTTGGGCAAGATCGACTGCGTCATCCAGCCGGACCTGCACTTCCAGTCCCGCGGGCAGGCTGATAATCTCCAGAGGCTGGGGCGGCTGATCGGGGGCTTCATTCGCGAGATCCTCGAAGGTCAGCTTCGATTCGCCCTTGTACTCGTGGCAATTCGAGAAGGTGGAGACGGTCCGGATCTCGACCCCATTTCGAGTGGTCATGGAGAGTTCCGTCATTGCGGGCAGCCGCATAGGCACCCCGTTGACCACCACCGACTCATACTCGGTCGCTTTGAAAGTGCGCCGGATAGGCATCGTTCTTGGAAACTCAGTGGCAACCAACTCGAACCGCAGCAGAGCGAGACTCGCCGCATCGTGCCAGGCCGTTACGTCGTATCCCACAGTTGCCTTCATTGGCGGGACGATGATGTCAAAGTGGCTCAAGCTGGCGGGCACGCTTTGCGTAAGACGCCAGGCGTTACGGCCCTGGATCGAGTCCTTTCCTGCAACTTGGAGCGGCATCTTCGAGCTGTATGCGACCTTCAGATGCTCCCCGAAGTCTCCGGTCCCGAACGCGCCGGGGCCGGTGATGACTTGCCGCAAGTCCGACACGTTGAATTGCGGCGAGCCGGGCCAGGCGTAGAGTTCCACCCCGTCGACAAACGCAACTTCCACCCGCACACGATCGATCAGGCGGAATTTCGACCGCTCATCCGCCCGCTCAGTCCTTTCCAGCGTTTCCAGACAGGTGTAGTTCGGCAACCGGGTCAGCATTGCGCCGACAATCTGTCGCACCTGGGAAACCAGCCCGACGTCGCCGGATGTCACCCGCTCCTGTTCCGCCTGGTCCTGTTCAGATGCCCCCGCCAGAGCGGCGGCGGAGGCCACCAGTATCACAACGAGAGCGCGGCTATACCTCATCCTCCCCCTCAACTCGCCTTCAACGGGGCGGCACTGCTTTGCGGGCCGGCGGCCATAGCAGCGATGGGCGTCGCGCTGCAGGCTGCCGTCTCCCATCTGCTAACATCGGCAGCATGGCTGTCAAGGTAACCGTTTTTAACAATGGACCGCTCCGGCTTCAAGCCGACGATCCGTCCGAACTCGCCATTTTCGACCCGACCGGCAATCAATTCGGATTGGCAGGCCGGACTACCGTCGGCCTCTGCCGCTGCGGGCACTCCGAGAATAAGCCGTTTTGCGATGGCGCGCACAATCGGCAGGGCTTCCAGTCCATCTGCGAAGCGCGCGAGCTGCCAGCGCCGAAGCCGAAGGCCTGATACCGAATCCCCCGTGGAGCATGGCCGCATTTAATGGGACAATCCTTCCAGGAGGACGTGTGATCCACGGCAAAATTACTCGTGTGAGCGGAGCCGCGATGCTTCCGTTCACGCTCACTTTTGCCGGATGTTCCCGCCTGGACCAATGAGCTGGTTTCCAAGGGCGCCAGGAAGCAGACGGTGGGAGATTGCCGGCATTTGCGCCGAACTCGGTTATGCGAATGCCATGTTTGGCAATCCGGCGGTCATCACCAGCAAGAGCGTGCTCACCTTCCAATGAGCGGCGTCCGTGACGATCACGTCGAGGAATTAACGTAGTTGACCCTCTCGCATCCCCAACTCCGCACCAACAGATTGAGCCAGGTCCGCTCGTGGCTCTGGACAATACCAGTGGCCATGCTGACGACGGCCGTGCTGATCAGCGCCGCCGTTGGCGCGGTACTCGTCGCTCCGGGCGGCCGGCGCCAGCAGTGGTTTCAACACAAATGGGGCGCCGCCGTGTTGGGAATCGTCGGCGCGAGAGTTAAGGTCCGGGGCGTAGAACGGATCGATGTCGCGGCCAACTATGTTGTGGCCGCCAACCACGCCAGCCTGATGGATATCGCTGTCCTTTTCGGCTGGCTCCCCATGCCGTTTAAGTTCCTTGCCAAACGCGAACTCCTGAACGTTCCTTTCATCGGCTGGTACTTGCGGCGGGATGGCCACCTGACGGTGGATCGGAAGAGCCTGCGGTCGTCGATTGAAAGCACGAATGAGTGCGCGCGCCTGATTCGTGAAAAGCGATTATCTGTTCTGATTTTCCCCGAAGGAACGCGCTCGCCCGACGGAGAACTTCAGCGCTTCCGCGATGGCGCCGCATTTCTTGCCATCCAATCCGGAGTGCCGGTCCTGCCCGTCGGAATTGTGGGCGCCTACGACGTTCTGCCCACTCGCTCTTCGTGGTTCATGCCCGGAGAGATCGAATTGCGTTTTGGCGATCCTATCCCCGTTGAGGGGTTGACCGCCAGGGATCGTGCGGCGCTCACTGCTCGTTTGGAGCAGGCCGTAAGGGAACTCCTCGCTGATTAGCGGGCGCAGCGTGCGATAGGGCCGGGCGGAGGCTCTCCGAATTGATAGAATATGGCTTCGTTCCTGAACCGGTCCGCGGAGGTATCGTGAAGTTTCTCGCTGTTGTGCTGCGCCTGTGGAGTTGTGCGTTCTCGCTGTTCCTGGGCCTTTTCCTGACGGGTCTGGCGACCTTGATCGTTACCGCCGACATCCACAACCTGGATATGGCGATGCTGCCTTGGTGGAAAGGCACCACCCTCACCGTAATGCTCTTTGTCCTCGGCCTGAGCGGCATCGTCGCCGGTATTTTGGCCGCGCTCAAAAGGATCAAGCCGCTGCTGGTGGTGTATACCCTGGTCGCGTTTGCCGTGATCGTCGACGGCTATTTTCTCAATGCCACCTATCGCTTCGATGGCAAGTCAGGTGCGATGAGTGCCGCGTGGCTGGCTCTGGCGGCGCTGCTGGCGTTCGCCGGATCATTCGCGCAGTTCGGCAACTCCCGCGAGGCCTAGCGCTGGCAACGCCAACCTCCTGGTTGGCGCGGAACCCGCCTGGTCGTGCTCTCTCGCACATCGTCAACACTTATGCGGGACGGCACACCAGCCCCCCTCAGCTCACAAGGATCGAGGGTGGCTGTCACCCTCGTGCTTCTCACCGTGGGTGCGAGCAAACGCCAGGCGACTTCCACAGGAGCAAGCCTCTCGCCGGATGGCCGGAAGCAACGATAGAATGGTGCCCGTCTGGCGCCGGACAACGGGGCTGCCAGACCAGAAAGTCCTCCCATGAAAAAGTCTGCCCTACTCTCTTGCTGTTTAGTGTCGTTCGCTATGTTGGCTCCGGCCGTCGACTTCAATGGCTTGACGCCCATCGGCTCCATCGCGAGCCACACCACGTCGCCTGACGCTGTCACTGTTACTTGCGACGACCATTCCCAGATTCGGTTCCAGGTGCTCTCTCCGGATCTCGTCCGCGTCCGCGCCTCGTTCGGCAAGCCTTTGCCGGAGCGCGACCATTCCTGGGCGATTGCGAAGACGGCATGGGACACGCCGAAGTGGACACTCAAGGACGCGGCCGGCTCGCTGGTCATCACCACCGATGAGTTGGAAGTGGTCATTCACCGCTCGCCACTAACAGTTGAATTCCGCGATGCGAAGTCGCACAAGCTCATCAACGCCGACGAGCGGCCCATCATGTACGATCAGGCCTCCGGCAAGGTGGCCGCATTCAGGACGCTGGGCTTTGAGGAGCACATCTACGGGCTAGGCGAAAAAGCTGCCCGTCTCGACAAGCGCCGGGCTCAGTTCACCATGTGGAACTCCGACACCCCGGCGTATAAAGAGGGGACAGACCCGATCTACCAGGACATTCCGTTTTATCTCGGCTGGCAGGACGGGACGGCATATGGCATCTTCTTCGACAACAGCTTTCGCACCAACTTCGACTTCGGGATGAGTCTCCAGGAGTACTCGGCCTTCTCCGCCGATGGCGGCGAGATGAACTACTACTTCTTCTGGGGGCCGTCCATCAAAAAGATCCTCGGGCGCTACGCCGACCTCACGGGTCATATGCCCATGCCGCCCATGTGGACGCTCGGCAACCAGCAGAGCCGCTGGGGCTATTACGACGACAAGCGGGCCGAGGAAGTGGTCAATAAGTATCGCGCCGACGACCTGCCGCTCGACGCGCTGTACCTCGATATCCACTACATGAGCGCCTACCGCGTTTTCACCTGGGATCCGCAGCGTTTCCCCGATCCCTCCGCGTTCACCGCCAGCCTGCGGCAGAAGGGCGTGAAGGTTGTGCCGATCGTCGACCCGGGCGTGAAGTACCAACCCCCGGCTCCAGGCGCCAAAGACGCTGAGCAGAATCCCGAATTGCAGGTGCAGGACAAGAGCTACTACGTCTTCAATCAGGGCGTCGCGAATAACTCTTTCCTCAAGCGCAAGAGCGGCGATTTGTGGATCGGCAAAGTGTGGCCCGGCGACGCCGTTTACGTGGACTACACACTTCCCGCCGCCGCCGAGTGGTGGGGCGGCCTGTTCCGCGCCTACACCGATCACGGCGTAGCTGGCATCTGGACCGATATGAATGAGCCTTCGGACTTCATCGACCAGACGGGCAAGACGCAGATGGATGTCGTCTCTTATGACGGCGGGGCCAACACGATGTATGCCCAGAATCGCAACGTCTTTGCGCTGGGCATGGCGCGCGCAACTCGGGAGGGGCTGGAGCGGCTGAAGCCCAACGATCGTCCCTTCGTCATCACCCGCGCCGCGTATGCCGGCATCCAGCGCTACTCCACAACTTGGACCGGCGACAACACGGCCACCTGGGAGTCGCTCGAACTTAGCATCCCGATGTTCCAGTCGCTCGGTCTTTCTGGACAGCCGTTTATCGGCGCCGATATCGGCGGCTTCATCGGGCGCACCAACCCGGAGTTGATGACCCGCTGGTACGAAGTCGGCTTCCTGACGCCGCTGTGCCGCAACCACGCCGAGATCGACAGCTACGACCACGAACCCTGGCGCTTCGGTGAGTATTACGAAGGCATCATCCGCAAGTACCTCAAGCTGCGCTACCGCCTGCTGCCGTTCCTGTACACCGCTCTCGAAGAGGCGCATAGCACGGGCGTGCCGATGTTCCGGCCGCTGGTGCTCAACTACCAGAACGACTACAACACGGTCACCATAGACGATCAGTTCATGGTGGGCGCGGACCTGCTGGCCGCTCCGATTGTGAAGCAAGGCCAGACTCAGCGGATGGTCTATCTGCCCGCAGGCACATGGTTCGATTACTGGACCGGCAAAGCCATGCAGGGCAGCACGACCATCCACGTCGAGGCACCGCTCGAGACCGTCCCGCTGTACGTGCGCGGCGGCGCCATCGTGCCCATGGGACCGGAGATGAAATATGTCGGCGAGAAGACGGGAGGCCCGCTGACCTTCGCCATCTACCCGGATGCGAAGGGCAATGCTTCGGGCTCGCTGTACGAAGACGACGGCGTCAGTCCGGCCTACACGAAGGGCGCCTTCCACCGCACTTCCGTGTCCTATCAGGCCTCGGCCACGGGAGCCGAGATCAACCTCAGCGCTCCGGCCGGTTCGTTCCAGACCGCACCGCGTACGCTGGTATTCTCGATCCATGCCGGTCCGAAGGCCGCAACCTTGACCCTCGACGGCAAGCCTCTGACTGCCATCCAATCGGGCCAATCCGGCGCAGGCTGGTGGAAGTCCGCGGACGGGATTACGGTCCAGTTCGCCGACGACGGCAAGGCGCACGAAGTGACGCTGCGCTAACAGTCGCCCGACCTGAAGGCCTGTCGACAAGCGATCTGTCCTTCGATATCACCGCTCCCTCACTCTCGCGGTTCCGCCCCGAAGCGAAGCCGCGACCGTAAAGGAGCCGTGGTATTAGCCGGGCTGACCACCACTTCAAACGCGCAAGTTCCCGCAACGGGACGCCGGCGTGGCCTTCGATTGGCATGAGCCGCAGATGTTATGCTCGATTCTGGCCAGACTAGCCAGACCGAGGTAACCGGTGAGCATAACTTCCAGGCTTCCTTCTTCCCGAAAGAGCGGTTCGGCCCTGGCCCTTTCGCTGGTGCTCGCCCTGCCGTTGCTTTGCGCGGCGGCGCCGCCGCCATGCAGCGCCCCAGAGCCGCCGGGGAGTTCGATCAATGAACTCCCACCCAGTGAAGCGATGATGAGGATCCAGGAACCTCAGCCCGTCAGCGTGAAGCCGGAAGAGGTGGAGCGGCTGGAGAAGTCGCTGCTGAAGGAACCCAAGGACGAAGCCATTCGTGGCAAGCTGATCGCGCACTACTATCTGAATGCCGATGCGGACAACTACAAGCGCCACGTCTTCTGGCTGATCGACAACCTGCCCGAGTCCGTGTTTACCTGCCGAAAATCGATGGGGCTGTTTCCGCGGGCGCTCCTGGTCACCCCGCAGGACAGCGAGCGCGCGAAGATGCGCTGGCACCAGCAAGTCTCCGCGCACGGCGACAGCGTGCCAGTCCTGATCAACGCAGCGATCCTCTTTGCACCAGTGGATCCGTTCCTCTCAGAACGCTGGCTCATTCAGGCGCGCAAGCTCGAGACCGCAGGCGACAGGGCTCTTCGCGAATTGGTCCACATCTATCACGGGGCCACTTATGGGGTTGCCGGGGGCGCATGGATCGGTACTGAGTCTGCATTCTGTACTCACGTGCGCCAGGTGCTCGTCTCCACGAACGATGCCCAGTTTGCCGGCCGGGTGGGCCAGGCAATGTCCTTCTTTCAGGCTCTGCATTTTCCGACGGGGAGCCCGCAGGCTCAGCACGACGAGGTTCTCATGCAAAACCTCGCCAGGATCGCCCTCGCGGAGAGCTACTTGAAGCGCGCGGTCGCATTGGATTTTGCGAATCCGCGCTGGCAGCTTGCCCTCACTCACCTGCAGCAAACAAAAACCGACTACCTCCGCGCGGAGAAGCGACTGAAGTAGCAGCCTGCCTCCCAGCCCATCGTTTCCGCGTCCGCGGAACGACCAGAGCGCATCGCTGTTGGCCGCATTTTGCCGATCCAGTTCTGGCGCACTGCGACGGGCGCGTTGCCGGAATTGTACTTACCTCTCGCCACGCTGGACCATGCAAAAAATGCATCGCAAAGGTAGATTTTTCCGAGTTCTGCCTGTCCAGAGCGTGGATTGTCAACTACTTGTATTTGGTCACACAGATGCATCGCCAAGATGACAAGACGGTGAAATCATGCTTGGCACCCTCACGCGGAACCTCGAAACCATTCTAGTTGTCGACGACAACGCCACAATCCTCGCGCTTGTGGTGGCGATCCTCGAATACTCAAAATTCCGTGTGCTATCGGCGTGCAGCGGGGCCAAGGCCATCGAACTGGCGAAGGAAACGGAAGGCAGGATTGACCTGCTCCTTTCCGACGTAGATATGCCCCAGATGTCAGGTCCGAATTTGGGCGAAACGCTGAAGAAGACGCGGCCCGACATGCATGTGATGTTGATGGCAGGGGGCGAGAACGGAAGTCTACTGGTTCAGAATTACGGCTGGACCTTCATTCAAAAGCCCTTTATGCCGGCGAAGCTGATTCAAATGGTCACGAGCGCACTGCGCTCTCCAGTCCAGTCACAGCCCGGCGGTCCCCAGTTTGACAGGCGCAAGAGACCCGCTGACGCAACGTCCTTGTGGTCGCGTGCTGCGTCAAGATAACTTAGCTTTTGCGGTTTCCGCAAATCGACTGAGCTTTGGCCGCACCCTCAATTTCCTGATTCTATTGCAGCGCATTGGCGGCCGGGCTACATCGGGCCTCGCCGGCAACTTGATTGGCGGCATGGTATTACGGGTCGCGATCGGCCGGTGACTGCCTGACTACTCGCGAGTTCTCCTACTTGATCTCTTTGCTTTGGGCCGTCGCGGGTTCCGCAGTCCAGTTCTCGCGGATGGCCATGGTCTGGTCTGAGAAAAAGGTGCGGCGGCCAGTCTGGCCGAAGATCTGCGGGACGGCGGAGATCGAATAGCCATCCTTGGTAGCGGTGAGGGTGAAGACGTAGCCGCTCTTCTGGCCCGAAGCCAGATCGCCGGAGATCAGGTCTGCTGACGCAGGCCCGGCAGCTCCGCCCGCCGGTGGTCCAAGCTGCTGCAGGTTTTCGGCGAACTTCCCGAACTGCGAGAAATAGGAGGTTTCGGCCACGTGGATGGTGGACAGCGTGCGGACAGCGGCCATCTCCTGCGCTTGCATGCGCGCTACATTCAATTTCGGCGCGGCGATCGCGGCGATGATCAGAATGATCGCGATAACGATCAGAAGCTCGATCAGTGAAAAGCCGCGGCGCGCGCGGCGGGCATTGGTCAACATGGCCGGGTCTCCTGACACTCTTCCCTTTCATCTTAGACGCGTGGCGAGTCCGTTTCGTGGAGAAACTCCTCGCTCTTGACAAGAGTATCGATCCTCCGGAGCCGTTCCAGCAGCCCGGCCAGCCGGTCGAGCCTGAGGGCATTGGCTCCGTCGGAGAGTGCTCGAGCCGGTTCCTCGTGGACTTCGACAAACAACCCGTCGATGCCAGTGGCGACGGCCGCCCGCGACAAAGGCTCGATGAACTCCGGCGCCCCGCCCGAAGCATTGCCGGCCGCACCCGGCAATTGCACGCTGTGCGTGGCGTCGAAAACCACGGGCCAGCCGGTGGCGCGCATCTGCGGCAGGCCGCGCATGTCCACCACCAGGTTGTTGTAGCCGAACGACGAGCCGCGCTCGGTCAGCACGATCCGACTATTGCCGGTTGAGGCGACCTTGTCAGCCGCACGGGCGATGTCGAGCGGGGCGACGAACTGGCCCTTCTTGATATTCACCACGCGCCCGGTGCGCCCGGCGGCGATCAGCAGATCGGTCTGACGGCACAGGAACGCGGGAATCTGCAGGATGTCCACCACCTCCGCCGCCCGCTCGGCCTGCCACGTTTCGTGGACGTCCGTGAGCACCGGGTAGCCTTCGCGGCGCAGGCCAGCGAGGATCCGGAGGCCTGCGTCGATACCCGGTCCACGGTAGGAAGCGCCGCTGGAGCGGTTCGCCTTATCGAAGCTGGCCTTGAAGACGAAATGGCCGGCGATGGCCCGAATGGAGCGCGCAAGCAAGTGGACGTGCTCTTCGCTCTCGATCACGCACGGCCCGGCGATCAACACGAATGGCCCGGCGCCGAAAACGAGTCCCGGCCTGATCTCTACCGCGTTCATTCCTGCGTCTCACCCGCGAAGAGCGGCGAAACTTCGCTGGCCAGCCGCTTCTGTCTGTGCTTGTATGCGGCCCCGATAAAGGAGACGAACAACGGATGCGGCTCCATCGGCTTCGACTTGAACTCCGGATGGAACTGGCAGCCCAAGTACCACGGATGCTTCGGCAACTCGCAGATCTCAACGAACTTGCCGTCCTCGGAGCGCCCGGTGATCCGGAGTCCATGCGAGGTGAGCGTCTCCTCATAGGCCCGGTTGAACTCGAAGCGGTGGCGATGCCGTTCGGTGATGCGCTCCGCGTGATAGGCATTCTTCGCAAAACTGTCATCCGCCAAGACGCATGGGTAGGCGCCGAGCCGCATGGTGCCGCCGAGTTCCTCGACTCCCAGCAGGTCGCGCAGTTTGTAGATCACCGGGAACGGCGAGCCGGCCTCGAACTCAGTGGAGTCGGCGCCCGTGAGCCCGCATACGTTGCGAGCGAATTCGATCACGGCGGTCTGCATCCCCAGGCAGATCCCGAAATACGGGACACGCGCCTCGCGCGCAAAGCGGATCGCGTTCAGCATACCCTCCACGCCGCGCGATCCGAAGCCGCCGGGCACCAGGATTCCGTCGTACTGGGACAGCGCCTCGGTGCACGTAGGCCACTCCATCTTTTCGGCCTCGATCCAGCTCAAGCGGACCTTCAGATTATGATGGATGCCGCCATGCAGCAGGGCTTCCTTGAGACTCTTGTATGAATCCTCGTACTCTACGTACTTGCCTACCAGCCCGATATGAACCTCGTCCTGCGGGTTCCTCATGCGGTCAAGCATCGCCTTCCAAGCGGTAAGATCGCGCGGGTGCCCGTTCTCAATCTGCAACTGGCGCACGACGATCTCGTCGACGCCGCCTTCGGCCAGCGTGACGGGAATCTGGTAGACGGTGTCCACGTCGTAGCAACTGATCACGGCGTCCACGTCCACGTCGCAAAACAGCGCGATCTTGTCCCGTTGATCCTGCGGAATCGGGCGTTCGCTGCGGCAGATAAGGATATCGGGCTGGATGCCCATGGCGCGCAACTCTTTGACGCTGTGCTGCGTCGGCTTGGTCTTCAACTCCTGCGCCGCGGCGATCCACGGCACCAGCGTCAGGTGGACGAACAGCGTATTGCGCCGTCCCAACTCGTGCCGCAACTGGCGGATGGCTTCGGTGAATGGCTGCGACTCGATGTCGCCCACCGTGCCGCCGATCTCTACGATCACGACGTCAACGTCGTCGCTGACCTTACGTGCCGCCGCCTTGATTTCATTAGTGACGTGCGGGATCACCTGGACCGTCTTGCCGAGGTAATCGCCCCGCCGCTCTTTGGTGATGATCCGTTCGTAGATCCGGCCCGACGTCAGATTGTTAGCTTGCTTGAGTTCCGCGTGCGTGAAGCGCTCGTAGTGGCCGAGGTCGAGGTCGGTCTCCGCGCCGTCGTCGGTAACGAAAACCTCTCCGTGTTGGAAGGGACTCATCGTGCCTGGGTCCACGTTGAGATATGGGTCAAACTTCTGCATATTGACCTTCAGCCCCCGGCTCTCCAGCAGGCAGCCGATCGACGCAGCGGTGATTCCCTTGCCCAGGGAGGAGACCACGCCGCCGGTCACGAAGATGTACTTAGCCATTTCTGTTGTTTTGCTCCGAGAGGGAAAAAAGCCGCTCCACCGCTGCCAGATCCTCCGGCGTATCCACGCCGATGGTGTCGGAATCGGTCTCTGCGACCCGGATAGGAATGCCGTTCTCCAACGCTCTCAATTGTTCCAATTTTTCGGTCTCTTCGAGCGGCCCCCGAACCAGCCGGGAGTAGCTCAGCAGCAGCGCCCGGCGAAAGACATAGAGTCCGATGTGCTTCCAATACACAGCCCCGCCACTCCGGGCGAACGGAATCGGAGAGCGGGAAAAATAGATCGCGTCCCCGTTGAGCGCCGTCACTACTTTTACGACGTTTGGGTTCCCGATATCATCCGGATCGGTGATTCGCTTTTTCAATGTCGCCATTTCGCATCCGGGATCGTCTAACAAGGCGAGGAGGGCGGCATCGATCGATGCCGGATCGATCAAGGGCTCGTCGCCCTGGATATTCACGATGATTTGCGCGTCGGTAGCTGCGGCCGCTTCCGCAACCCGATCCGTCCCGGAGGTATGGTCATCGCGCGTCATGGCGACTTCCGCGCCGAAGAATCGGGCGGCATCGGCAATTTCACGACTGTCGGTAGCGACGAGGACGCGGCTCAGATATCGGGACTCCCGGCTTCGCTCCCAGACATGCTGGATCATGGGTTTACCGGCGAGGACGGCGAGGGGTTTTCCGGGGAATCTGGTGGATGCGTGTCGGGCTGGAATAATTCCCAGAATCGAGGGGCGCACAATCGAGAATAGCACAAAAAGCGGGCATGCTATACTTGCCATGGCCGAAGTGGAGCGGAATGCGAAACCAGGCGTATAAGTTCTTCTTTTTGACCGGCTTGGCGACCATAGGCGCGGCCGCTGCCGCACTCCTCGCGCAAGAACCGCGTCCGCAGATCGAGCCTCGCCCAAAGGCTCCTCAACCGGCCGCCGACACGGATTCCAAGCGCCTGCTCCCCAACCTCCGCATCGATACGAACCTGGTCCTGATTCCCGTGACAGTGACCACGCCGCTGAACCAGTTCGTCACGGGCATGGAAAAAGAGAATTTTCGCCTCATAGAAGACAAAGTCGAACAGAACGTCTCCTACTTCGCAAGCTTCGACGCGCCCCTTTCCATCGGCCTGGTTTTCGATATCAGCGGCTCGATGAGCAACAAGCTGAACAAATCGCGCCAGGCGGCAGCCGAGTTCTTCAAGACCGCAAATCCGGAGGACGAGTTCTTCCTGGTGGAGTTCAACGATCGCCCGCAACTTGTCCTTCCCTTCACCCGCGCGACCGAAGAGATCCAGAACCGGTTGACCTTTACCCAGGCCAAGGGGCGGACCGCCTTGCTTGACGGTATCTATATGGCTCTCCAGGAGTTGCGGAAGGGGAAGAATCCCCGGCGGGCGTTGATAATCATCTCCGACGGAGGCGACAACTCAAGCCGCTACACCGAGACGGAGGTCCGCAACCTGCTGCGCGAGGCCGACGCACAACTTTACGCCATGGGGATCTTCGAGCCCGTCGGTTCGCGCGGACGCAGCGCCGAAGAGCTGGGCGGTCCCGGGCTGCTCAGCGAACTCGCCCAAATGACCGGAGGACGCCACTTTCCGGTGGAGAACTTGAACGACCTTCCGGACATCGCCGCGAAAATCGGAATCGAACTGCGCAACCAGTACGTCTTGGGCTATATCTCGAAAAACCTGACGCGAGACGGCAAATACCGCCGCGTCACGGTAAAATTAAACCAACCGCGCGGTCTGCCGCCTCTCAAGGCACTGTACCGCCAAGGCTACTATGCGCCCAGCCAGTAAGGTCTTTGGTTCTCTCCTTTTGGCCGCATGCCTCGGCATGCCGGCCTCGGCTCAGGATGAGCCGTTCCTGATTCGTTCCGACACCCGGCTTGTCGTGCTTCACCTGAGCGTGCTCGACCATTCGGGCAAGCTCATCACGAACTTGCCCAAGGAGAACTTCAAAGTCTTTGAGAACAATGTTGAACAGACGGTGAGCGTTTTCAAGCGGGAGGACATCCCCGTCTCGATGGGCATCATCGTCGATAACAGCGGCAGCATGCGCGAAAAGCGCCAGAAGGTGGAGACTGCCGTCATCCAACTCGTGAAGGCTTCCAACAAGCTGGACGAGGCGTTCATCGTCAACTTCAACGACGACGCCTATCTCGACGTCCCGTTCACCAATGACATCCACAAGATGGAGGAGGGCATCGCGCGTATCGATTCCAAGGGCGGTACTGCGATGCGCGATGCCGTGTCCATGTCCATCGACTACTTGAAGACAAAGGGGAAGAAGGACAAGAAGGTGCTTCTCATCGTCACCGATGGGAACGACACGACATCGATGGGCATCACGCTCGAAAAGCTGGTTGAAAAGGCGCATAAAAACGCGGATGTGCTGATCTACGCCATCGGCATTCTCGGTGAAGAAGATAAGCGCGAGGCCGGCAAGGCCAAGCGTGCCCTCGACTCGCTGACCAAAGCCTCGGGCGGATTCAGCCTGTACCCCAAGGATATCGGCGAGGTGGAGAGCATGGCCCAGCAGGTCGCGCACGACATTCGCAACCAGTACGTGCTGGCTTACACGCCTTCGAATCAGAACCTGGACGGCACCTTCCGCCAGATCAAGGTAAGCGCGGGCAACAAGTACACCGTTCGCACCCGCACAGGCTACTATGCGACCCCCGAGGACCAGAAAAAGCGGGCGAGCGCCCCGACCCCTGGGAATTGACTCGGCAGGCAATTAGCAGATTATGCTCGGCTACCTCTGGCGCACGACTCGCGGATACCGGCTGACGCCCTGGCGCTCGCCATACATTCTGTGGCGGATCGAAACCTATTGGGGCCTGCAAGCCGAGCGCATCACCTTCGCCGAATTCTGGCGCTTTGTGTGGACGCGCCGCCGCGATTTGCTCAGATTTATGCGCTGGGCGGGGCGCATGGCGCATCCATAGACCTATCCGTGGCTGGATTCGCCAGTCGACCACCGCCGGAGAATCGCCGCCCCATGAGCCCTCTGACCCTATTCGGCCTGTTTGCCGTGACTGCCATGCTGGTTTTCTACTCGCTGGAGAGTCGCGGCCGCCACTACATTCTGGCTTTTGCCGGAGCCTGCGTTCTCGGCTCGGCCTACGGATTTCTGCAGGGCGCCTGGCCTTTCGGTCTGGTCGAGGGAGTCTGGTCTTTCGTTGCTCTTCGCCGCTGGTGGCAGGCGCGCACGGGGAGCTAGTGGAGTCAGAGGGCGTCTTCAGTTTGCAGTCCGGTTGCCGCTTCGCTACACTGGATGGTTGTCGCACCATGCGTTTTGGGCACTAGCGTGCTCGTGCTTGGGTGCTGCCCTCCCGGATCGCTTCCCATAAGAGCCCCGGTGAATTTCTAAGGAAAACGAAAATGTACGCAGTAATCGAAACTGGCGGCAAGCAGTATCGAGTGGTCCCGGGCGACACTCTCCAGGTGGAAACGCTTGCGGGAAATGCCGGCGCGGCTCTCGAATTTGACAAGGTTTTGGCAGTGGGCACGGATTCCGGCGAGCTCCTCATCGGAGCGGCGGCTTCGACGGCCAAGGTAAATGCTTCCATCGTGAAGCAGACCCGTGGCGACAAGATGCTGGTCTTCAAGTTCAAGCGCAAGAAGCAGTACAAGAAGACGATCGGTCACCGGCAGAACCTGACCACGATCAAAATTGAAGAGATTGTGGCGTAGGAGTTCTTAAGTCATGGCACACAAAAAAGGTCTTGGCAGTTCCAAAAACGGCCGCGATTCCAACGCACAGCGTCTCGGCATCAAGCTTTTCAGCGGTCAAGTAGTTCCCGGCGGTTCGATCATCGTTCGTCAGCGCGGCACTCGCTATAAGCCCGGCGAGAACGTTGGTCTCGGCAAGGACGATACGCTTTATGCAAAGGTCGACGGCACCGTCGAATGGCGTGACCGCGGTCGCATGGGCAAGTACGTCAGCGTGACGCCGCTCGAAGTTTGAGCCTCGCCTCGCTGAAATCGCACGAGAGTTCTCTGGGCCGCCCGGGGTTTCGCCTCTGGCGGCCTTCGTATGTCTGGGCGGTTTTCGCGCCCTTTGCCGGGTGACTGCTGAACGAATTGGGCCGATGCTAGGGGCGTCCACTCCATGTTTGTCGACGAAGTCATAATCCGAGTCAAAGCCGGCGACGGCGGCAACGGCTGTCTTGCGTTCCGCCGGGAGAAGTACGTCCCCAAGGGCGGGCCCAGCGGCGGCGATGGCGGACGCGGCGGCAATATCGTCCTGGTCGCAAACCGGAACTACAACACCCTATTGCACTTCCGCTTCAACCCCGAGCACAAGGCCGAGCGCGGCGGGCATGGCGAAGGCAGCAACTGCTCGGGCAGCAACGGCAAGCATACGTATTTGCCTGTGCCTGTCGGCACCGTCGCCATGGATGCGGAAACGCACGAGATCCTGCACGATTTCGTTGAGCACGGCGACCAGTTCATCCTTTGCCAGGGCGGACGGGGCGGCCGCGGCAACCAGCATTTCGCTACGTCCACCAACCAGGCGCCCACGCGCCACGAGCCGGGCACGCCCGGCGTGGAACGCAAGGTCAGACTCGAGCTCAAACTCCTGGCCGATGTCGGCCTGATTGGGTTCCCGAACGCCGGCAAGTCCACTCTCATCTCGCGCATCTCGGCCGCGCGGCCGAAGATTGCGGATTACCCCTTCACGACCCTGGAGCCCAACCTGGGCGTCGTCCAGGCCGATGGCGAGCGGACGTTCGTCGTCGCCGACATCCCCGGATTGATTGAAGGCGCGAGCCAGGGCTACGGCTTGGGCATCCAATTCCTGCGCCACGTCGAGCGCACGCGGCTCCTGCTGCATCTGGTGGATGTGAGCGGCATCAGCGGCCGCGATCCGGCCAACGACTTCGACGTCATCCTCAAAGAACTCGCGAGTTTCAGTCCTGAGCTTGCCGCCAAGCCGATGTTCGTCGCCGCCACCAAGATGGATTCGGCGCAGGATCCAGAACTTGTCGCCAGCGTAGCCCGGCGCGCTGCCGATCACGGGATGCCGTTCTTCCAGATCTCCGCCGTCACGGGCGCGGGCTTGCCCGAACTGATCCGGGCGATCGCGGAGAAGGTCATCATCCATGTGGACGACCCAGTTCCCGTCGAACGCTCGGAAGCCGAGCAGGCGGCCGACGAGATTCCGCCCCACCCGGAGCAATACAACCACGAGGACGACACGGAGTAATCCGCGATTGCGGTGCACTTCTCTCGCAGGCTAAGAAGGGCGGCACGGCTTCCCCACACCTTCGGAAGCCAATCTGAGCAGGCTTGTACCGTCCCGTCCGCGAAGCCGCACTGCGCCAAGCCTGAACACGATCGGCTGGTCGTAATCCGCGGCGACGGGACAGCCCGTTTCCCGGTTTTCGTTTCCTCACGAATGCGCGAATGCCGAAGCGCCGGCGACCCAGTGACACGAGCCCACCCGGTGGGCCGATTGGCTGCCGAAAGGCGACCACAAACAGGCAATCCGCTCCAAAGCAGCGTGGATCGCCGAGCAGCCAGAATGAATGCACCCGGCGTTTAGGCACTCCGGTGGGCGGCCTTGCGAGCTTCCGCCGCGTCGTAGCTTTCGCCGTAGATCGAAGGCACTTTGGCTCCCATAGGCCGCAGGTACATCGACAACTGCCCGCGATGGTGAATCGTGTGATGTAGCACGAAGTCCAGGTACATCACAGCGGGCAGCTGGAACATGCCCCGGAAATCCACGATTTTGACGAGCTGCTCATTAGACAGCTTCGCCAGCTTCTCAAAGCGCGGCTCGAAGCTGTCGGCGTACCAGGCCGTAAGATCCGCGGAAGTCTTGATGGAATCCGGGCGCGGCCTGGGACTGAAATCGAATTCGCCCGCCGGCAGAGCATCGAGGAAGCGCATCTCCGTGGCGGCGATGTGCCAGGACAGTTCTAATGCGCTTTTCGAGATTCCGTCCGGGCGATAGTCGCCCTTATCGAGCGGAATCGCTCCGATAACACTCTTCGTGATGCCGTGCTCGTTTTTAAGTCCCGGAAGGAAAACGGCGTGGAGCAGGAAACTGGCTTGATCGGGTTGGATTGGAGACATGGGTACAGGGTACCGCGGACCCCATGCGGCTTGAAGCCGATGTTTCATGGCCCAATCGCAAGTCCCCATTCCGCAGTGCTGAATCCGCTTATTCTTGAGAATGGCCGAATGGGCAGCCCTCTCTCCGAATTCAAGTCGCCAAGCGCGGCCAAACACACGAGGGCCGCGACAGCGGACGCGCCTTTTCCCCGTTCCCAAAGGCTATACTGGACGGCTGGACTCAATGGCATGGAGACTCTTTTGCGCGCGGTACTCGCTCTGTTATTCCCTACAGTTACTCTGTCTTGTCTCATTCGGGCTCAGGCGCCGGAGTTCATGTCCCTGGCCTCGGCGCGGCCAGTTCTTCAAGCCATGCGAGGTTCGCTGCCTCCTGAATTGAAGACAGCCGGCGCGGTCGATGCCGCCGCCTGGGATGCGTGGGTTCGCGCAAAGGATCGGGCAATCCGTAGCCGTGTTGCAAAGGGTGAAGAGCTTACTCTCGCGAACCTGCTGCGACTGGGCATCACTTATACCGGCGAGCGCCGCATCACCTTTGACCTTCTGAGCCGCTACGGCGGCGACCCCGTCGTAAATTCGGCAGTGGAGCGTCGCACGGGCGATCTGATCCGTGCGCTCGCCGCCCCCCACGCTCCCGAGGGCATGTTGCAGATGCGAGCGTTTCTCAAGGAGAACGGTTACAGCGTCAATACGCCCGAAGCGCAGAAGAGGACCAGGGCCTATCTGCTTGGCGCCCTGGTGAGGCAACGCGATGGGGTGGCCCGTGAAAGGGAGAAGGCCAAATCAAGCACCTCCCAGCTTTTCAAGGACCGCGGCCTCTCCACCGATAGCGACCTTTATACGGGCTACGCGTTGGATCTGCACCTGACTAATCTCGCGCGGAGCGGAGTGCTCCGGCCGGGCAGCGTGCATCGCGTCGCCATCATTGGTCCCGGCCTCGATTTTGTGAACAAGAAATCCGGTTACGATTTCTATCCGCCGCAGACCATCCAACCCTACGCCGTGATCGACTCGTTGGCGAGGCTGGGACTGGCCGATGCCGCCTCAATTGAAGTCTGCACGTACGACATCAGCCCGCGAGTGAACCAGCACATCGAGCGCGCCCGCGAGAGTGCGGCTCGCGGTGATCCGTACACGATACAGGTGTTGTGGAACCGGTCGGCAGGTGGGAGCGCCAGGTACCTGTCTGACTTCATGGAATACTGGCGGCGTTTCGGAGAGCAGATCGGGAAGCCGGCGGATGCCATTGCCGTGCCAGAGGCAGCTCGGATCGATCTGATGACGCGAGCGGTGAGGATACGGCCGGCGTTTGCTGCACGGATCAGCGCCGTGGATATGAACGTGATCTTCCAGACGCAGTCGCGGCCTCCAGAGAAGCGGTTCGATCTGGTCATCGGGACGAACATCTTTCTGTACTACGACGATCTGCAACAGGCGCTGGCCCGCGTCAACCTGGCTGCGATGATCCAACCCGGCGGACTGCTGGTTTCGAACACTATTCTGTCTGTGGCGGGGCCGTCTAAACTGGAGGACTCGGTGCGCACAGATATCCCTCTCCAGCCCGGGCTCACGGACTACGTCTACAGTTATTTGCGGCGGCCATGAGGTTCGAGATGCAATGCGCGGCATCCCGGCTGCCGCGCTCTCCCGCTCTCTGCTCACGGTGAACTCCGGGGCGCCTGTTTCTTCTAGAAAACCGCGCTGGCGAGGCTCAGAAATTCCCGTTTCCAGGCTCTGCCAGGGAAAGCCTACCGCCGCCTGAGCACTTGCACCTCGGCGATCTGCTGGATCTGCTTGCCGGCCGCGTCGATGGCTGTCAACGTATAGGTAGTCGTCTTGCCCGGAGCGACGTCCAGGCAGCGAGTAAACGTCGGCCATGCGTCCCCGGCGGGTGGTTCGATTTTGATCGTCTTGGCCTGAGCGACTCCGTAGCAGAGCGAGATGTGTTGTCCCGCTTCAATCACATTGGGCGACGCGTAGAAGGCGAGAATCTGAACCCCCTTACGTTTGTCCACCCAGTCCATTTGCGTAGTCCACTCGACCGGCTTGGGCTTTGGCTTCGGCGGAAACCAGCGCGGCCAGAGTCCGATGACGAGATAGACGAGAACGAAGAAGGCACAGACATTTGCCAGGATGAAGAGCTTGCGAATCTGGTCCACCGCATTACCTCGGTGCTTAGATGGATGCCGCGAAGACGGCATTCGTTTTCAAAATAGTCAAACGTCGAACGCGACAGGCGCCCCCAGGCTGTCCCGTTCGCCGTCCCGAGGTCAGGCCATTCAGCAATACCCTGGTCCTCCAACTCAGCAGCGAGCCGTTCGAGGTTGCCGCGCCGTCAGGCGCATGTTGGGGCGCTTAGAGTAGAATTCACTGGAGCGGTCTTCACGGGGCGCGTACGAGAGCAGCCGAAGTGGGGATTGGACCGCCTGACCGGCCGCCGGACATTCCCGGAAACTATTGCGAGCCCAAGAGTTGCGGCCGCCGCCGCCCGGCGTTGGGGAACCGGGCCCAAATGGAAGACGCGGGCGGGCACATGGGCCGAGGCGGCGAGGCAGGATCGAGTGGAAGGCTGAGGAGCCAATTATTCTATGGAAACCGCAATCAAACCCGAAGTGAAGCGCCTGCAATCGCTGGATGCATTGCGCGGCTTCGACATGTTCTGGATTATGGGTGGAGGCGAGATCTTCATAGCGCTCGCCGCGCTGACCGGATGGCCTGTACTGCAGTGGTGGTCGGCCCAACTGGAACATGTCCCTTGGCATGGATTCCATGCCGAAGACATGATCTTTCCCCTGTTTCTTTTTATCGCTGGGATCAGTTTCCCATTTTCTATGGCAAAGCGGTATCTCGGCCAGGAGAACCGGAGGGCGCTCTATATCCACGTAATCCAGCGCGGACTCATCTTGGTCCTGTTGGGGCTCCTTAACAATAACTCTGTCCGCTTCGACTTCGGCAACTTGCGTTATGGGAGCGTGCTGGGCCGCATCGGCCTGGCCTGGATGTTTGCCGCGCTGATCTTCATGAACACGCGGCGCCTGCGTGCGCGCATCATCTGGCTGGTCGGCATCCTGGTCGGCTACTGGTTGCTCTTCCCGATCTTCCCCGCGCATGATCTCGGCTCGTTCGGCCCTTACACCATGCAGGGTAACCTTGCGGGGCATATCGACCGCCTGTTCCTGCCGGGTAAGTTCTGCTGCTACACCTACGGCGACAGCGAAGGCATCCTCAGCACAATTCCCGCCATCTGTACGGCGCTGCTGGGCATGCTCACCGGACAGTTCATCCTCTCGGAATATCTGCGCGACAAGCCGCTGCGCAAGGTGCTCTATATGGCCTCGGCCGCGGTCGGCCTGATCGCGCTGGGCGGGATCTGGAATTTCGCTTTCCCGATCAACAAGTACCTGTGGTCCAGCTCATTTGTTTGTTTCGTCGGCGGCCTGAGCCTGCTGCTCTTCACCTTATTTTACGTCGTAATAGACATTTGGAAGATCAACAAGTGGACCAAGTTCTTTGTAGTGATCGGGATGAATTCCATTGCGATCTACATGGTGCACACACTGATTGACTTCAACCAAGCGGCGAACTTCCTGTTCGGCGGCGTGTACGCCCTGTGCGGTCCCGAATGGAAGCCACTCGCGACGGCAGTGGGGTTCTTCACGACAGCCTGGGTGTTCCTGTACATTCTTTACAAGAAGAAGTGGTTTTTGAAGGTATAGGAACCCATCCACTCACAGGGGCAGGAGATCCGTGCGGCGGGGCCGAGAACAGAAGCGGTCTGCATGGCCTCATTGTTGCAGCATGCCCGAAAGGTGCGGAACCGCGGCCTGTCCCGCTCACAGCTCTCCCGTTTTCCCGCAGCGCCGCTTCTCCGGGAGCACCGGCAGTACGGTCCGTGACATTCGCCGTGGGATCAATGCGCACAAGGGCGGCTATAATACCGACTAGGGGCTGCAAGATCCATGGAACCTGTCGTGCCAGCATCGATCCCCATCGTCGTCGGGCAAGAAGAAGACGGCCGCTGGTGGGCCGACATCGAGTTCATGCCCGGAGTGATGGCCTATGGCCCAACTCGCGAGGCGGCGATTTCAGCCGTTCGCGCGCTGGCGCTGCGCGTTGCCGCCGATTGCATAGATCACGGGGAAGAAGTCCCGCCGCAATTTGAAAGGGTCTTCTCCCTGGCATGAGCCGCTGGCCGTCCGTAAAGGCGAAGAAACTCTTAGCCGCATTGCTCCGAATTGGATGGGAAGCCGCTTGGCAGAACGGGTCCCACCGTCGACTCAAACGGCCCGACTGGCCGAACTTTACATTCGCCTTCCATGAAAACGAAGAAGTCGGACCCGGACTTCTCGCCCAGATTGCCAAGAAAACGGGTTTGCGCCCCGAAGACTTGTAAGCGGGAGACGGGGAGAGCGTCACTCTATCCCGTGACAGGCGGCCCCCCTGATTTACCCTTCATGAAACCT
>Ga0302270_10000561_pt1 | contig 39522 bp, 28 predicted proteins | sample III_Bog_E2_3_FD_198773 | JGI IMG/M metagenome (GOLD analysis project Ga0302270, IMG submission 198773) | Peat permafrost microbial communities from Stordalen Mire near Abisko, Sweden - III_Bog_E2_3 | ecosystem: Environmental > Terrestrial > Soil > Wetlands > Peat | place: Sweden: Abisko... | reverse complement strand
GATCGCGCAGAAACTCGTCGATCGAGCCGATGGCCGTCAGCAGTGCCTGGCTCATCGACGCGCAATTGCGGATTTCCGCTCCGCGTGCCGCTTCCGCCCATTTGCACTTCGAACCGTGGGCAAAGATGTCGGCATCGGAAGGGTACTGCCGCGTCCGCTCCCAGCTCAGCTCGTCGGGCACGCGGACAAAGGGATGCAGAACGATATAGGCCGCCTCAAAGGCCATCTCGTAGGCCTCAAGAAGCGGCTCTTTCAGCGCGGGATAGACGTAGCGTTCCAGTAGCACGCGAAAAGCATAGCAAACCGGCGCGCTTGGCTCGTGTGAGCGCCGTCGCAGTGGAAAGCGCCAGTGCACACCGCCCCTCCAGGGCGGCCGGTCAAACCACGGCCTGCTTTCCCAGGACTGCGCTCGCTTGTCCTGGGCTACTTGCACGGCACCCCTCCGGGGCGCCTACGGTGCGGCAGCTGCGCTTCGCGCCTGTTTCTTTTGCTTGGTAGTCGAATTGCGACAACACTCTGGGAGTGAAGCCGCGATGCGAAGATAAAAGCAGAAGCGCAGTGCGCCGAGGAGCAGAACGAATGAAGGAAATCATCGCAGTAATGTTTGGGCTGGGGTTGATCGGGAATGCCATTCTATTTATCCCGCAGGCCCTCGCCATCTGGCGCAAGAAGACCGACGAGGGCGTCTCGCTGATCACCTTTGGCGGCTTCAGTCTGCTGCAGATCGTCAGCATCATTCACGGGCTCTACCAGCACGACCCGGCAATGGTCATCGGCATGGGCTCCAGCCTGTTCACCTGCGGCACCGTCACCGGGCTTACTATTTATTACCGCATCGAGCGGCTACGGGGTTAGCTGCATCCCATGCCCCCAAATGCAAGGGGCATGGCGCACCCGGTGAGGGATATGTGCGCCTAGGCAAAAGCGCCGGGAAGTGAGTTCACAAGAGATGCGAGGGTGTCCTGGGTCCGGATTTTCGGACCCGGGATCGCACGGAACTCAACCAGCCGCTCCCCATTCAGCTGAAATGTACCAGGAAATCCTCGATTTTGGTGTTGCTCCAACGACACCAAAATCACCCCAGAAACATCCCAGCAATCGAAGCTGAAATCAGGTTGGCCATGGTGCCGGCGAGCATGGCGCGGATGCCTAATCTGGCCAGGTCGTTGCGGCGCTCTGGAACCAGTGCGCCGATGCCGCCGATCTGCATGCCGATGGAGCCAAGATTCGCAAATCCGCACAAGGCAAACGTAGCGATGGTGAACGCGCGCGGCGAGAGCGTAGCCCTCTGTGCGCCGAGGCCGATGTAGGCGATCACTTCATTCAGCGCCATGCGCGTGCCCAGCAGATTTCCAATCGCGCCGCAATCGTGCCACGGCACGCCGATCAGCCACGCCACGGGCGCAAACAGGAAGCCGAGAATCTGCCCCAGCGAGCCCGGAACCCACGGCACGCCGCCGTGTACCCAGCCCAGCAGCCCGTCGAGCAGCGCCACCAGCGCCAAAAAGCTGATCAGCATGATGCCCACATTGAAGGCCAGCTTGCCGCCGTCGATGGTGCCGCGCGCAATCGCTCCGATGAAGTTCTCGTTCGAGTGCAACTCGTCCTTGGGGATGATGACCTTGCCTTCGGTGGCGGGCTTTTCCGTCTCAGGCACCAGCATCTTGGCCATCAGAATGGTTCCCGGCGAGGTCATGATGACGGCTGAGAGCAGATGCCGCGCTTCCACCCCTTGCGCAATGTACATGGCCATGATGCCGCCCGAAACATGCGCCATGCCGCTGGTCATGATGGTCATCAGCTCCGACCGCGTTGCCTTGGCGAGGAATGGCCGGATGGTGAGCGGCGCTTCCGTCTGGCCCATGAAGATGCTGGCCGCCACGTTCATGCTTTCCGCGCCCGAGATGCGCATGGTCTTGAGCATGAGCCAGGCCATGACGCGGATGACGATCTGCATCACGCCCAGGTGATAGAGCAGCGCGAAAAACGCCGAAATGAAGATGATGGTAGGCAGCACTTGAAAGGCGAAGATGACGCCCGAGCCAGGCGGCACGAGCTTGCCGAAGTCGCCGGCGTTCTTGAGACCGAGCTGGCCAAAGACCATGCCGGAGCCGGCGAAGGTACAGGCCAGCATCTTGGTCACCACATCGCCTGCCCAGGCCATGGCGCGCTGGCCGTAGTCAAAGCGCAACACGAGGAAGGCGAAGGTGACCTGCAACCCGAGACCCCAGGCGATGGTGCGCCAGCGGATGTGGCGGCGATCGGTTGAACCCAGCCATGCGGCCAGCAGCACCGCTGCGATTCCCAGCAAACCTGTATAACGTGCCAATGCGGTCTCCTTTAGCAGAAAAACTCAGTCCGGTACATGAAAGGCTAGCAGCAAGAGCCAGTGAGTTGGAAGTTGGCAACTCTTCGCTCCTTGCGCTGTTCAAGCTGAGTGTTCTGCGATGCTTCATAGCGCCCTTCCGGGGCACCTGCGGTGCGGCCAGCCGTTGTGCAGCTACCCGCGCGCATGTTCGGCCAGGTACTGCTCAGCCGCTTCGCGCGTAAAGATGCGGCCCACCAGTGGCACGGCGGTCGGCGCTTCGGGCGCGATCACCACCGCCGCGCGGTAAAGCGCCTCAGCCTCGTCGAGCATTCTTTCATTGCTTGCGTAGAGTGTCGCCATCGGCTGGCCCTTCTCGACCCGCGCACCGCGGCGCGCATGGAAGTGGATGCCCGCATGTGGATTGACCGGCTCGCCAGCCCGTTCGCGGCCTGCTCCTGTGCGTTGCACGGCCCAACCCAGGCCGGTGGTGTCCATCGCACCGATGATGCCGCTCTGCCAGGCTTCAACCACGCGCGTAGCGCCGGGCGCGTGGAAGCTCCGGGCCGCATCGAAGACGCCGGTATCGCCGCCCTGCAAAGCCACCATCTCCAGGAACAGGCTGAGCGCCGTGCCGTCCATCAACGCTTTCTCCGCGCGTGCGTAGCCTTCCTCCGGAGTGGCGGCCTGGCCGCCGAGGTGAATCATCCATCCAGCCAGAATCAGCGAGAGTTCGCGCAAGTCTTCACTCTCGGCGGGCCTCTGACCGCGCATCAAATCAACCGCTTCTACCAGCTCAATCCAGTTGCCGGCCATCGCGCCCAGCGGCTGGCTCATGTCGGTCAGCAGAGCCACCGTGCGCGTTCCGGCGGATTCGGCCGTTGCCACCAGCAACGCCGCCAGATACTCCGAGTCTTCCGCCTTCTTCAAAAACGCGCCCGAGCCGGTCTTCACATCCAGCACCAGAGCATCCAGCCCGGCGGCCAGCTTCTTGCTCAGGATCGACGCACAGATCAGCCCCGGCGACTCCACCGTCGAGGTGCGGTCTCTCAAGGCATAGAGCACCCGGTCGGCCGGGACCAGCGTCGGCGTCTGGCTCACAATCGATGCGCCGCACTTGAGGATCACGGCTTCAAATTCGTCCAGCGTGAGCGCGGTTCGGAAGCCGGGGATAGCTTCGAGCTTATCCAGCGTCCCGCCGGTATGGCCCAGCGCGCGGCCGCTGATCATAGGCACGGCCACCCCGCAGGCGGCAGCCAGCGGCGCAATCAGAAAACTGGTCTTGTCACCCACCCCGCCAGTCGAGTGCTTGTCGACGGCTTGTCGTCCGAGCCGCGCTGGAGAAAACTTTTCCCCTGAATCGCGCATGGCCAGCGTCAGAGCGCGGGCCTCGTCCACGTTCAGACCGCGCAGCCAGCAGGCCATCAGCCACGCTGAAAGCTGCTCCAGCGGGATGGAGCCCGTGGCCGCACCCTGAGCCAGGAACTGAAGCTCGGCAGCCGTCAGCCGCTCGCCATCGCGTTTCTTGCGGATCAAATCGACCGTGTGAAAGGGAACAACAAGTTGTGTATCAGGTGTAGACATTCCAGAAAACCCTCGAAAAGCGACGTTTGATTTCATTGATCCGGCCCACAAACAGAAGCCCCGTGCCCCATTGCCAGAAGCCCGGTGTCCCATCCTCAGAAGTCCCGTGCCCCATCCATTTCGCGGGCCCTATCGCGAAATGGATGGGAAACCCCACACCCCCATTGGAGGGCCGTATCAACACCCCACGCCCTTAATGGAGGCAGGGGCCGGGTGAAGAAGGGCCTTACTTCAGCCGCATCTCGCCGGAGAGCGGCAGCACCTCATGGAAGGGCATGGTGCGCATACCGTCATTGACCGGAAACAGAACCGGCGCATCCGGCAGGATGAATTCGGCCAGCACTTGGCGGCATGCGCCGCAGGGCGGGCTGGCTGCTTGGTTCAGATTGGTAATCGCCACGGCGTCAACCCGAATTTCTGGTCCGAATTGGGACACCGCAGTGACCAGCGCGGCGCGCTCGGCGCAGATGGTCAGCCCGTAGCTCACGTTCTCCACATTCGTGCCCGTAACCACGGCGCCATTGGTCAATCGCAGCGCTGCGCCCACGCGGAAGCGTGAATAGGGCGAGTAGGAGTGGAGAGCCGCCAGCCGGGCCTGGTCCAGCAGTTGGGCCAATTCGGTATCGGTCACTTTGGGCTGTTCCATGGCTTCGATCCTCCGCTATCCGGCACAAACCGGAGCGTATAGCATACGCCGCCAGACCGGGAAAGCGGGCGGCCGGGGGCCCGCGCAACGGGTTTTCCGCCCCGATTTCAACTCTGTTCGTCCGCCGCCCTCAAGTTGCTCGCCAATATACCGATAAACGCTGAGAGTGCCGCCGTGCCCGGAGTGCGAACCGGACCGGCAGAGTGAGTGAATGCAATGGATGAATTGACGAGGGAGTTCCTGATCGAGAGCCAGGAAGGTCTGGATCGCATGGAGCGGTGCCTGACCGAACTCGAGGAGCGTCCGCAGGATGCGGGGCTGCTTGGCGACATCTTCCGCTCTGTGCATACGATCAAGGGCACAACGGGATTTCTGGGTTTCAAGCGGTTGGAAAAGCTGGCTCATGCGGGCGAAAACCTGCTGGGCTTGCTGCGCGATGGCAAGCTCCATGCCACCCAAGGCATTATCACCGGTTTGCTGCAACTGCTCGATGGTCTGCGGTCGATTCTCAAGACCATTGAAGCCGAGGGCAGCGAGGGCGACGGCGAAGACAGCGCTTTGATCGTCCATCTGGAGCAGTTGCAGGACGCAACCACGGCAGTTGCCCAAACGGCGCATACCGCCGTTGCGGCCAGCGGCCAGTCAGCGGTCTCTGCTCCTGCCGAGCCTCCTCCAGCGCCAGTTGCGCCGGTGGCCTCTGCAGCGCCAGCCCCTGTCCCAGCAGCCTCTGTCCCGTCAGCTGCGGAACCGGCCCCGCCAGACCCCACGGTGCAGACGGAAGCGGAAAAGCCTCGCCCGCAGGCAATTGCCAGCGCTGCCGAGAGCTCTCTGCGCGTGGATGTGACTCTGCTCAACCGCATGATGAATCTGGTTGGCGAGCTCGTGCTCACCCGCAACCAGGTGCTGCAGGCCACCGCCAACGATCCAAACATGACCATGCTCTCCCGCCGTCTTGACATGGTCACCGCCGACCTGCGCGAGAACGTCATGAAGGCGCGCATGCAGCCGGTCTCAAACATCTTTTCGAAGATGCCGCGCATTGTGCGCGATCTCTCCCAGGTCTTGGGGCGGAAGGTAAGGCTGCAGGTCGAAGGCCAGGATACAGAGCTCGACAAGAGCCTGCTTGAGGCCATCAAGGACCCGCTTACCCATGCAGTGCGCAACTCGCTCGACCACGGCATTGAGCCGCCCGAAGTGCGTGTTGCGGCGGGCAAGGATGCCGAAGGCACGCTGAAACTGCGCGCCAGCCACGAAGGCAGCCACGTCATCATTGAGGTATCGGACGACGGAGCCGGCATTGCGGTTGAAAAGGTGCGCGCCAAGGCCATCGAGCGCGGGGTCATTACCCAGGAGCGCGCGGCCCTGCTGGGCGAGCGCGAACTGTTGCAGTTGATCTTCCTGCCCGGCTTCTCCACCGCTGCCGCTGTCACCAACGTGAGCGGACGCGGCGTGGGCATGGACGTGGTCCGCACCAATGTCGAGAAGATTGGCGGCAAGGTCGAAGTGGATTCGCGCACCGGCAAGGGCACCACCCTGCGGCTGCGCATTCCGCTCACCCTGGCCATTATTCCGGCGCTGATCGTGCGCACCCTCGAGCAGAGCTTTGCTTTGCCGCAGGGGTCGCTCTCGGAGCTGGTTCATATTCCGCCGGAGCAGGCCAACGCATCCATCGAGTGGATCGAAGGCGTGGCGCTTTACCGGCTACGCGGCAAGCTGCTACCGCTGGTCTTCCTTGACCGGATGCTGACGCCCAACGGCAAGCACAGGGAAGCCGACGAGCGCGACAACTTTATCGCCGTGCTTGATGCCGATGGCCGTCAGTTCGGTCTGGTGGTGGATGGATTGGCCGATCCCGAAGAGATTGTGGTCAAGCCGCTTTCGGCCGTGCTGAAAGACATCGGCCTCTACTCCGGCGCAACGGTGTTGGGCAATGGAGATCTGGCTCTGATTCTCGATCCCGGCTCCATCGCGCTCAAGTCTGGCGTCACCATGTCGGCCCGCGAGGAAGAAGCGGCCGTCACCAGTGGAGAAGAAGTTACGGACGAGTTGAAGGGACTGGAATACCTGCTGGTAGAGACTGCCGGCCGACGTGCCGCCGTGCCTTTGGCCGACGTGTTGCGCATCGAGCAGTTGCCTTTGTCGCGCATCGAGTACATCGGCTACCGGCCGGTGATCAACTTCAACGGCCAGCTACTGCCGGTCGAGGACTCGGGCGGTGTGCTGCAGGCTGCCGAAGGCAAGCCCGAGGCGCAGGTCATCGTGGTGGTCTGCCGCGATGCCAGCCGCCATGTAGGCATCGCCGTTTCTCAGGTGCTCGACGTGGCCTCTGGCGCGGATCTGTTCGAGGCCGGCACTACCCAGCGCACCGGTGGCGTGACGCTGCTCAAGGAACACGTGACCGGGGTTGTCGACCTTGGCAACGTGCCCCCCTTGCCAGCCGACGAACACCAGACTGCTGACTGGAATCGAATTGCGGAGACTTTGGCATGAGCACAGCAACTGTAACGCACGCAAAGGAAAACGGTACATCGGCCCTGGTCGAGGTCTGCTCGGTAAGGCTCGAAAAGACCTGGTTCGGTGTACCCATCAGCCACATCCTGGAGATTGTGGGTGGTGCGCGGCCACAGCCGGTACCGCTGGCGCCCGGCTATGTGGGTGGACTGGTTCACTACCGCGGCGATGTGCTGACCACTGTCAGCCTTCGCCATCTGCTGAACATGCCTCCCAAGGACGGGCCGCAGGACATCATTGTGCTCGAGTCCAAGGGCGGCTGCTTCGGTCTGCTGGTCGATGCGGTTGGCGAGGTGCTGACGCTTTCGGCCGTCGACTTTGAACAGAACCCTTCAACCCTTGATGCGCGACGCCGCGCTTTACTGGCCGGCGCCTACAAACTCAAGGACAAGCTGCTGGTGATGCTGGACCCGGAGAGGCTAGACCCGATCCGGTTAAGCTCTGCCCAGCCTAGCTAGGACACAGGGAGCGATTGCTTCCCAACTGGAGGTAACCATGCGAGCACTGATTGTTGACGATTCCCGTTTTGTGCGCGGCTTCCTGCGCGGTTTGCTGCAGGAGAAGGGGATCGAGTGCGAGGAAGCTGCCGATGGCCAGGCTGGACTGGACCACCTGCACGAAGGCGTCGAGTTCGACCTTGCGCTCGTCGACTGGAACATGCCGGTATTGAACGGGCTCGACATGCTCAAACAACTGCGCACAGAGGGCTTCGCAGACTTGAAGGTGATGATGGTGACCACCGAGGCGGAGAACGACTTTATTCTTCGCGCTTTGGATGCCGGAGCCGACGAGTACCTGATGAAGCCGTTCGATGCCGAAGCCCTGAGCGAAAAACTGGCCTTGTTGGGCCTTGTGGAGGCCTGAGGCATGACGGTTGCACGCCGAACTCGTATCCTGGTCGTCGACGATTCGGCCGTCATGCGCAGCCTGCTGCGCTCGGTGGTCTGCGCTGACCCAGCCCTGGAGGTCGCCGGCACTGCCGGTGATGGTTCTTCGGCGTTGTCCGCGATTGCAGCTGTGCGTCCTGATCTGATCCTGCTCGATGTGGAGATGCCCGTGATGGACGGGCTGGTGACTCTCCGCGAAATGCGGAAACGAGGCTTCAAAATGCCGGTTATCATGTGTAGTTCGCTGACCCAGCGCGGAGCCAAAGTCACCATTGAAGCTCTGGCCGGGGGCGCATCGGATTATGTGACCAAACCCTCCGGACAGGCGGGAAGGGAAGAGGCCATGAAGACCCTGGGGCAAGAACTGATCCCCAAGATCAAGGCCCTCACCCAGGCCACAGCCGCGCAGTCCTTGTCCGCACCGGGCGGCTTCCTGCGGCAGGCTTCGCCACTGGCTCCACGGCCGGTTTCGAGCGTGCTGACCATGACGCAGATGCCGCGCCAGCAGCCGTTGTCGATGGTGCCCACGGTATTGGCGATTGGTGTTTCCACTGGCGGACCGGCCGCGCTCGACATTCTTCTCCCCGCCATTCCGGCTGGATTCCCGCTGCCGATTCTGATTGTGCAGCATATGCCGGAGCTGTTCACCAAACTGTTTGCCGAGCGGCTCAACACCCGTTGCCGGATTCCGGTGTTTGAGGCTTCGCAGGGCCAGCAGGTGATGCCCGGCACAGTCTATGTGGCACGCGGAAACTGGCACATGGAGGTGTTGTCAGGAGCACACCCGACCGCCCCACCCACCCTCCACCTAACCCAAGGCCCGCAGGAAAACCATTGCCGCCCGGCCGTCGATGTATTGTTCCGCTCTGCCGCCCGCCACTATGGTTCCGGTGTGTTGGCGGTGGTGCTGACGGGCATGGGGTCTGACGGAATGCTTGGCTGCCGAGTGATTCGCGAGAACGGCGGCGGCGTATTAGCTCAGGATCAGGCATCCAGCACGGTATGGGGAATGCCCGGCGCAGTGACCAACGCAGGCCTTGCACACAAGGTTCTGCCGTTGGATGCCATCGCGCCCGAAATTTTGCGCATCGTTAACCGAAATAACAGCGAAGCCCAAGAGCTTCGCAGATTGGTGGTCTAGCGATGGAACATGCCGCCAGCGCCGATTACACATACCTTCGTCAGCTCGTCTTCAGCTTGTCACAGAACGTGCTTGACCCCTCGCGCGACTACTTGTTCGATACTCGCCTGTCGCGTGTGCTTCGCAACCAGGGGATGAGCCGTCTGGACGAACTGGTCCGGCTGCTGCGTTCACGGCCCAACCCCACGCTGGAGCGGTCTGTGGCCGAGGCCATGACCATCAACGAGACCAGCTTCTTCCGCGACTCGCGTCCCTTTGAGCTGCTGCGCACCGAGTTGCTGCCCAAGCTGATTGAGAGCCGCAAGCATCTGCGTACGCTGCGGTTCTGGAGCGCGGCCTGCTCGACCGGGCAAGAGGGCTACAGCATTGCCATGATGCTGCTTGAACACTTCCCGATGTTGGTGGGCTGGAACCTGCAGATCGAAGGCACCGACATCTGTTCGGAGGTGGTCGATCGCGCCCAGGCCGGCTCTTACCATCGCATCGAGATCAACCGCGGCCTGCCCGCGCGCTTTGTGGTGCGCTACTTTGACCACGTGGGCGAGGACTGGGTGGTGAAGCCGGAGGTGAAGAAGATGTGCCACTTCCGACAGGCCAACCTGTGCGGGCCGCAACTGCCCTTCAATCGCACCAGCGACAAGTTCGATGTGATCTTTCTGCGCAACGTGATGCTCTATTTCTCGCAGGAGACGCGCAGGCCGCTGATGGCGGGCATTCATCGCGTGCTGCCGGCTGACGGCTATCTGTTTCTGGGTTCGAGCGAGCAACCCACCGATCCGGCGCTGTGGAATGCCACGCTGGCCGGTGGCACCTGCTACTTTACGCCGCGCCAACCCAGCTAGGGCGGCAAAGAGTTCTCAGGCCAGTCTGACAGAGACTGGCCTGCAATTTGTACCACCTTATGCCGTGCATCGTGGGTTCTGAGGGCCAGATCCCCGGCCGGCAGCAGAGGTTGAGCAGAGCGAAATTAGCTCTGCTCAGCCTCTTCTTTTTTGGGCGGATATACTTATTGATCCGGCCTTCAAATCGAAGCACCGTGCCCCATCCATTTCGCAGGTTTTATCGCGAAGATGAATATCAAGTTGGATCAGGTCCAACTTCCCAAGGGACGAAAGGGCAAGGTTTGTAACAGTCCCGTACCGGCACCTCAGACCTACAATGGATGAAACTTTGGCGCCCCATCCTTCGCGTTCTTTGCGAAGGGTGGGATCGCAAACACCTTCCGATTTAGGACACTACTCTTCGGCCAGCAGCCGCTCTACGGCGGCGTGCAACTGCGCGGTGATCTCGGCTTCGCTGACGGCGGATGTGAACCGGATGGGCTCACCGACGCGCACCGCGAGCTGGCCGGAGCGGAACCAGCCGCGACCGGCGGTTTTCAGTTCGCCCAGCCCCGTGAGCGCTACCGGCAGCACCGCCGCGCCGCATTGCTTTGTCAACAGGCCGATGCCGGGCCGGAAGCGTGCCAGTTCACCGGAGGCCGAGCGCGTTCCTTCAGGAAAAACCAACACGTTGTAGCCGTGATCCATGGCCTTGCCGGCATGGGTAAAGGCGGGCTGGAAATCGCGCAGGCGCGGCAGCGGAAAGGCGTTAAAGAGCGCCGTGATGAGCCAGTAATAGAGGCGGCCGGGCAGATAGAAGCCTTCCCGGTTGGCGGTGCGCTTCGGGTTGCGGAAGTGGCGATAAGCCTCGAGCATCTCGCCGGACATGGCCACTGCCATGCGCCGCCGCAGAACGCCGGTCAGCGCGTACTGGATGATCGGCATGTCGTAGCTGGTGACGTGGTTGGCGATGATAAGCAACGGTTCAGCGCCAGTTTCGGCTGCTGCTGTTGACGCAACCACGCGTGGCGCGGCCAGCAGCCATACCAGCGGACGCTCGACGGCCTCAATGAAGGCTACACGTACCCACTGCGCGACCCGCGTCCACGGCCACTCGGGATAGATGTAGGCACCACGGCGAGCGGCTTCGGCCTGCACTGCAGGAACACTGTCTGCTGTAGGGCCGAGGTTGCGCATCTGATTGCCGGGGGAAGGCGAATCCACTTGCTCTGAGGCGTGGCCTTCTACGATGGCGCGCAGTTCACCCAGCGTTACGGCGCGGTCGAGTGCGCCCTCTTCGGTGACAATGGCCAGCCGCTGCTCGATGGCTGCTGCGAGTTGTATGCGGCCCAGACTGTCGAGGAGCAGGTCTTCAGTGAGGCGCAGTTCGTCACCGACGCCCGGAGGCGTTTCACCAGAGATTTGCGCGATCAGCGCCAGGAGCCAGTCGGACGACGCGCCAAAACTGCCGGTGTGGCCTGCTGCCGCGGCTGCCTGCATCCGCTGTAGCTCTTCCGTGACGGCTTTGCGCCTCACCTTGCCGGTGGAGGTGCGGGGCAAATCGGGCTCCTGCCACAGAATCCATCGGCGAATCTTCTGGAAGTCAGCCAGCTTCGCGTTGGCGGCCTCAATGGCCGCTGCCGCCTGATCGCCTGTACCGCGACAGGCCAGCACGGCGCAGGGTTCGGGGCCGGTGGCCGTCTCCATGGCCACCACCGCACAGCCGTTGACGCCGGGTTGCGCCTCGACGGCTGCTTCGAGATCTTCAGGATGGATGTTGACGCCCGAGGCCGTTACGATGACTTCGCTTTTGCGGCCAAGGAAGCGCAAGGCTCCGTCGTCGGCGGTGGAAGCCAGGTCGCCGGTTGCCAGCCACTCGCTCTCGCGTTTGTGGAGTTGGCCCCCGGACCAGGTTGCGGTTGAAATCGACGCGCCGCGCACCAGCACTTCGCCATCGGGGCCGAGCTTGACTTCGCGGCCGGCCATCGGTTTGCCGATGGTGCCTTTAGCCACGTGGAAAGGGTGGTTCAGCGTGATGAGCGCGGTGGTCTCTGTCATGCCGTAGCCTTGCACGAGTACGAAACCGAGGCCGTTCCAGAACTGTTCGAGAGGGCTGGCGAGTGCGCCGCCACCAGAGACAAAGGCCCAGAACTTGAGCCCGAAGGCGCGATGGATCTTGCGGAAACGAATCCAGCGACCCAGAGCCTTTGTATGCGCCTGGTGCGCGGCTTCAAGTTCGTCCAGAATGCCAGGGTACTCAGCTTCGAGATGCGTTTTGAGCAGCGCCAGCACGCGGGGCACGGCGGCCAGCACGGAGATGCGTTCCTTGCGGATGGTTTCGATCAGGCGCGGCGCAATCAGGCGGCTCTCGAAGTGCAGCTCGGCGGTGAAGATGGGCGGAATCCACAGGCCCATGGTCTGGCCGAAGACGTGGCTCAGGGGCAGCGTATGCAGAATGCGCAACGGATGAATGAGCCGCTCGTAGCGCATGTAGGGCTGTGCGCCCTGCTCGATGGGGCCGATGCTGGCGAGTACGTTGCCATGGGTGATGACGACGCCCTTGGGATCGCCCGTGGTGCCGGAGGTAAAGAGAATCTGCAGCGGCGTCTGCTTGCCGAGGCCATCAATGGCAGCGGCCTCAGTGGAGGGCAGCGCCTGTGGCCAGTCCTCAAAGAGCAGACGGGGAATCTCGATGGGGAGCTGGTTCACCAGTGCCGCGTCACCCACGGCCAGCTTGGGGCTCACGTCGGCAGCTACGCGGGCGGCAAAGTCGGCGGCTCCGGCTGCGTCGAGCGGCACGGCGAGCACGCCGCGCAACATACAGCCGAAGAAGGCGGCGACCCACTCGGCGGAGTTGTCGCCCCACAGCAGCACCCGGTCACCCGGGCCTATGCCGCGCGCGGCCAGCAGCGCCGCGAATCGGCTGGCCAACTGCGCCAGCTCTCCGTAGGTGGTAACGCGCCGCCGGTTGCCCTGGTGGCGCACAATGGCGATCTGCCGGCCGTGCCGGCGAAAGTCTTCAACAAGCGTAGCAAGATGTTCGCGCATGAGGTCTTCCAGAAAGGTTCATGGTAGCAGCGGCGGGGGGCTTTGGAACGGTTCGATTATAAGGGCCGTATTTGCCTGCGGTTGTACTCCGCCGCCGCGGAAGCTGTTACCATCAGAAACCGATGAATCGCCCTGATCAAAATGGTCTTGCTCCGGCTGCCGCGCCCACTACTCCGGCGGCCTTGGTGCGCACTGAGGCGCAGGCTCTTGAGGCGTTGGCGGCGCGGCTTGAGGGCGCGATGGCCGAGCCCTTCGAGCGTGCTGTCGAACTCATCCTGCATTGTGGCGAGGCCAATGGCCGCGTGGTGGTTACCGGCATGGGCAAGAGCGGCATTGTGGCGCAGAAGATTGCCGCCACGCTCAGCTCAACGGGCTCGCCCGCGCTGTTTCTGCATCCGGCCGAGGCCGTGCATGGCGACCTGGGCGTGCTGATGCCAGGCGATGTGGTCGTCGCGCTCTCAGCCAGCGGCGAGACCGAGGAGATTCTGCGCCTGCTGGCCACACTCAAGCGAAAGGGCGACGCGCTAATCGCGCTCTGCTGCAACATGAGCTCGACGCTGGCCGAGGCGGCCGATGTGGCGCTCGATTGCTCGGTCGAACGTGAGGCTTGCGGGCTGAATCTTGCGCCCACCGCTTCAACGACCACGATGCTGGCGTTGGGCGATGCGCTGGCGATTGCCGTGAGTTTGCGCAAGGGCTTTCGTGCGGAGGATTTTGCCGAGCTGCATCCGGGCGGCAAGCTGGGCAAGCGGCTGGCCAAAGTGCGCGACCTGATGCACGCCGGAGACGCCGTGCCCGTGGTGACCCCCACGACGCAGATGACCGATGTGATCTACGAGATGTCGTCAAAGAAGCTGGGCCTGACCACCGTGCAGTGCGAGGGCAAGCTCCGCGGCGTCATCAGCGATGGCGACCTGCGAAGGCTGCTGGAGCGCGAGGGCGGAGCGGCGTTGTCAAAGACTGCCGGTGAGGCCATGAATCCGCATCCGCGCACCATTGCGGCGAGCGAGTTAGCGGCCAAGGCGCTGGCAATTCTGGAAGAGCGGAAGATTACTTCGCTGGTGGTCGTGGGTGCGGACCAAACGGTGGAAGGCGTGCTGCATCTGCATGATCTTTGGGGAGTGGAGTTGATTTAAGGGCAGGGAATAGGGAATAGAAAAAGCGCGTTTATTGAGGTTCGTACTATCCCGGGTCTCAAAATCGAGACCTGGGGCACCTCCGGTGACTATTGATCCGGCGCTCAACCAGAAGCACCGTGGCCCATCCATTTCGCAGATTTTATCGCGAAATGGGTGGGAAGCCTACACACTATTGAAGGCCGGATCAATAAGGGACTAGGGAACGAGCGCTCACCGGCTGCGGATTGCGAGCGGCGCGATCATCTCCAGATCGCGGTCCAGCATCGTTGATGTATCCGGTGCTGATTCCTTAAAGTGAACGCGGGGCCTTTTGTCGCGCATCTCGCGGACGAAGGCATCGGCGTCATCCTTGTGGCTGAACTTGCGCAGGTAGTTTCCAGTGCGGTACTCGTCCACAAAGTAGGTGTATGTGATCTCCGCCCAGTAATTGCGCCATCCCTCCCGGACCACCTTGCTACCGACGACCACGGCGTCCACGGAGGGCCAGCCCTCCTGGGCGCGCTGCTGACGCTGACCCTGCCACCAGTGGCGCACAAAGTACGCAGCCACGGCGCCCGGCAGCAGGCCAAACGCCTTCAGCATCTTGATGACGATGTAGATATATTCCGAGTGGAAGTGGCCTAGCTGCATGGCAAATATTATTCCATAACCAAGGCCCATAAACCGTTGACATCATGGAACAATTGATTCGGCATCCATACCCTGTGCCTTTACTCGGTGGGTGAGGCCGATTCAGCGAGGAGAAGCCAATGTCCATCTCTAGAGCCACTGAACGCACAGTCCTTATCACCGGCGCATCCAGCGGGTTTGGGCTGCTGACGACTGTCACGCTGGCGCGTTGTGGCTGGCGGGTGCTGGCTACGATGCGAGATCTGGGGCGCAGTAGGCGACTCGAAGAGGCAGCGCGCGCTTCTGGGGTGCTTGATCGCATTGAGATGCTGCAACTCGACGTGACGGATGCGGCGCAGATCGCGGCGTTGGCCGCGGCTCTGGCTGGGCGCCAAGCCCCACTCCATGCGGTGGTGAACAACGCAGGGTTTGCGATGGCGGGATTTGCGGACGACGTTTCGGACGAGGAGTTGCGCCGCCAATTAGACACCAATTTCTTTGGCGCGGTTGCGGTGACGCGGGCTTTTCTGCAGCAGTTCCGCCGCCAGGGCTTCGGGCACATCGTGATGGTCGCGTCGATCTCTGGACGGACAGGTTATCCGGGTGTTTCCAGCTATGCAGCATCCAAATTCGCGCTGGAAGGATGGACGGAGACGCTGCGTTTTGAGCTTGCGCCGTTGGGCATTCAGGTGGCGCTGGTCGAGCCGGGATCGTTTGAGACCGGAATCTGGACGCATGGAGCGGTGCATTCGACGGGCTCGCTCGATCCCCATTCGCCCAATGCCGCACGGCGGGAGAGGTTGCTCAAAGCCATGCAGGCCCGCCCAGGCAAGGGACGCGGCAACCCACAGCAGGTCGCCGACGGCATTGCGCGCATTCTCGGCGATCCGCGCCCGCGCTTGCGTTACGTCTTCGGAAACGACGCCAAGCTCCTGCTGGCCGTCCGGGCATTGCTCCCTTGGAGGCTGTGGGAGCGAATTGTGGTGCGGGTGAGCGGGCTGGAAGAGAAATAGTAAAATGTTCCCGCGCCAACGCCTGTGAATCATGAATCACGAAAATGAGTTCAAAGATATTCGCGATGAGATCGAGAACAAGCAGAAAGCGATTCTTTGGGAAGACGCTCGAAAGGGTGGCCGGTTGATTTTCTGATGTCAACGGGCAGTTTGTTGATTGGGCTGCGACTGTTTCGCAACGCCTTTTTGCGGCCGAAAAGTCCGAAATAGCCGCATAATGAAGATAGGAGATTCTATGGCAGGCTCGACGATCAGGATTCATCTGGATGCGGCTGCGCAGGCGCGGCTTGCGGTGTTAGCCGAGGCGCGGCATCAGCCCGTCTCCGAGGTTGCGGCTGAGGTCATTGCCTCCTACCTCGCTCCCGATAGCTGGGAGCATCGGCATATCCGCGCAGGGCTCGACGAACTGGCGGCAGGCAAGGGCGTCTCTCATGAGCGGGTTGCAGCGTGGCTCGACAGTTGGGGTACGGACAACGAATTATCCGCCCCAAAATGAAGATTCTTTGGTCGCCCACGGCGATTGCCGGCCTTGAGTCGATTCGCGCATATAGCCGAAGATAATCCTCACGCCGCCGTCAAAGTTGCGCAGACGATCCGGCAGGCAGTCGAGCGGCTTTGCAGCTTTCCTGCATCTGGCCGCGCAGGCAGGGTACCGGAAACATGCGAGTTAGTGATTCCTGGAACAGCCTATATCGCAGCCTATACAGTGGATGAGAACCAGGTTTGCATTGTCTCCGTATTACACGGTAGGCAGCGTTGGCCCGAGATCTTTTAACGGGATAGCGCCCGCCGAGGCACCAATCGAAGCACTTCAACAGGTAAAATAGAGACTTTGAAGTCATAAGGAACGAACACGCCTATGCAATGCTGGTCAAAGCTCTTTATCCCGACACTTCGCGAGGCCCCGGCAGATGCCGAAGTGGCCAGCCACAAGTTTCTCGTCCGCGCCGGTTACATCCGGCAAATGGGCGCGGGGCTGTACAACTATCTCTTCCTCGGACAGAGGTCGATGAACAAGATCATCGGCATTGTCCGCGAAGAGATGGACCAGATTGCGCAGGAGTTCTTTCTGCCGGCCCTGCTTCCGAAGGAACCGTGGGAGCAGAGCGGCCGCTGGACGGGCATGGGCGACAACATGTTCCGGCTCAAGGATCGCAAGGGCGCGGAGATGTGCCTGGGCATGACGCATGAAGAGATCATGACGACCATCGCTCGCAGCGAACTGCGCAGCTACAAACAGTTGCCGCAGATCTGGTATCAGATCCAGACCAAGTTCCGTGACGAGCCCAGGCCGAAGTCTGGCCTGCTGCGCGTGCGCCAGTTCACGATGAAGGATGCGTATTCGTTTGACATCGACAAGGCGGGGCTGGACAAGAGCTTTGACCTGCATGATCGCGTGTATCGCAAGATTTTTTCGCGCTGCGGATTGAAGTTTGTGGCCGTCGAGGCGGATTCGGGTTCGATGGGCGGATCGCAGTCGCAGGAGTTCATGGTCTACACCGATGCGGGCGAGGACTTGATCGCCAGTTGCCCGGTGTGTGGTTACGCGGCCAACACGGAAAAGGCGGCGTCGCTGCTGGAGGCTGTAGTTGAGTTGGAGCCGACCGGTGATGGCGCGCCTGAGCTGATTCACACGCCGGGTATGGGCGCGATTGCCGACATTGCGGCTTTCCTCAAGATGCAGCCGGCCAACGACATCAAGTGCGTGGCGTACATGGCGCTGAAGCGTGGCGCGGGTGAGAAGGCTGATACCTGGCACCCGGTTGCGGCCTTCCTGCGAGGCGACCATCAGGTGAACGAGACCAAGCTGCTAGGCGCAATTGGTGGCGCGGAACTGCGGCCGATGGTGACTGAGGAACTGGAGCAGTTCTTCCACGGACCGGCTGGCTATCTTGGCCCGGTGGGTGTGAAGACCGCTGCCAAGGCGCTTGGCGAAGAACTGACGGTTGTTGTGGACAAGTCTCTTGAAGGCCGCAGCAACATGGTGTGCGGAGCCAACAAGCTGGACTACCACCTGCGCAATGTGACGCCGGGCAAGGACTTTTCCTGGACTCTTGCTGCCGACATTCGCACTGTGAATGAGGGCGAAGGCTGCCCGAAAGATGGCTGTGCGGGCAAGCTGGTGGTAGGCAAGGCCGTCGAGATCGGTCACATCTTCAAGCTCGGCTACAAGTATTCCGAGGCCATGGGCGCGCGGGTGCTGGACGTGAACGGCAAGGAAGTGACGCCGATCATGGGCAGCTACGGCATCGGCATCGAGCGCATTCTTACCTCGGCTGTCGAGCAATCGAACGACGCCAACGGCTTCTGGCTGCCGGCCTCGATTGCGCCGTTTGCCGTCGTCGTCACGATCACCAACGTGCGCGATGCCGAGCTTTTGGCTGCTGGCGAAAAGATTGCCGCCGAACTTCAAGCGGCGGGTCTGGATGTGCTGCTGGACGACCGCGACGAGCGCGCTGGCGTGAAGTTCAAAGACGCCGATCTGGTGGGCATTCCATATCGCATTAACGTGGGCAAAAAGGTGGCGTCGGGAGTGGTGGAGTTGGTCTCCCGCGCGACGTCATCCAGCGCCGATGTGGCCATCAGCGAAATTCTTTCCGCTCTCAAACAAAGCATTGCTGAAGAGCAACTGCTGGAGTTGAGCGCGGAGTAACTGGTTCCTACCCAGACAGCGGCCGGGCGGCGATGGCGCGCTCGGCCGCTGATTTCTGCCCGGTCCGGCAAGAGCGCAAGTCGAGGAGTTGAGCACGATGGCATTGAAGATCAAGTTCGCAAGACCAGCGGGGCCGAACGCCAACCGGACGTTCCTGCTGCGCATGGCGCTGCTGGGCGCGGCCGCCTTTGCGGTGGTGTTGCTGGCCATCACTGTCTTCTACTACTTCCGCTACCAGGGCATTGTGGACGAGCGGTTGAAGCAGCCAATCTTTGCTACCACGGCCAAGATTTATGCCGCGCCGCGCGAGGTGCGTCCGGGGCAAAAGCTCAGCGTGCATCTGATTGCCGAAGAGCTGCGCGACGCAGGCTATTCGCCCGATGGCGCATCGACGCCGTCGGAGCTTGGCACTTACAGCGAGGGCGTGCAGACGATCACCGTGCGCCCCGGTCCGCAGTCGTTCCATGCGCCGGAGCCAGCAGCGATTCATATCAGCGGCGGTTCGGTCAGCTACATTACCGACGAGAAGGGCCAGCAGCTCACCAGCTATGAGCTTGAGCCGCTGCTCATCACCGGGCTCAGCGAAGACGTCAACCGCACCAAGCGCCGCATTGTTACCTACGACGAGATTCCGCAGCATCTGGTGCAGGCGGTGGTGGCCATTGAAGACAGGCACTTCTTTGAGCACGGCGGGGTGGACTACTTCCGGCTGCTGGGCGCGCTGCGCAACGATATTACGCCCGGCCATCGCTTTGTGGAGGGCGGCTCCACGTTGACCATGCAACTGTCGCGCGGCTTCTTCCTGACGCCCGAGCGGCACATGAAGCGCAAGCTGATCGAGATCCTCATCACCTTCCAGCTTGAGCACCGCTTCGCCAAGAAGCAGATCTTCGAGATGTATGCCAACCAGGTGCCGATGGGGCAGCGCGGCAGCTTCTCCATCAATGGTTTTGGCGAAGCTTCACAGGCTTACTTCGGTAAGGATGTGCGCGAGATCTCGCTGTCAGAGGCGGCGCTTCTGGCGGGCATTATTCAGAGCCCGAACCGTCTGAATCCTTTCCGCCATCCGGATCGCGCCATTGAGCGGCGCAACCTGGTGCTGGACTCGATGGTGGAGATTGGCGCAGTAACCAAGGATGATGCCGAGCGTGCCAAAGCCGAGCCACTGCACATTATTCCCGGCTCGGTCGATGCTTCGGAGGCGCCTTACTTCGTCGATCTTGTTCACGAGCAGTTGCAACAGAAGCTCGGAGACCGCGACTTCAATCGCGAAGGTCTGCACATTTACACCTCGCTCGATCCGGACCTGCAGCGCGTGGCCACCACAGCCGTTGAGTCCACGGTACATGTGGTTGACGAGCAGGTTGACAAGTTACACGCCAAGGACAAGAAGGCGGGCATTGCCTATGCCTATCCGCAGGTGGCGCTGGTTGCCCTGAATCCGCATACCGGCCAGGTGCTGGCGATGGTGGGCGGACGCAGTTACGGCAACAGCCAGGTGAACCACGCGGTTGCACACCGACCCACAGGCTCCATCTTCAAGCCTTTTGTGTATGCATCTGCCTTTGCCACCGCAGCCGAGGGTACCGTGCTGCCGGGGCAAACCAAGCCGTTCTCGCCGATCACGATGCTCAGCGACGAGCAGACCACCTATGACGTGGGCGGGCAGAGCTATACGCCGCGCAACTTCGAGGGCGAGTATCACGGGCAGGTGATGGCGCGCTATGCGCTGATGCGCTCGCTGAACAATGCCACCATCGGGTTGGCGTCGATGGTGGGCTTCGATCGCGTGGCTGCGCTGGCCCGCGATGCTGGCATCAAGAGCGCGCGCGGCACGCCGTCAATGGCCATCGGCTCTTACGATGCAACGCCGCTCGATATGGCCGGCGCTTACACGGTGTTTGCCAACAAGGGCCTGCACATTGATCCGTGGATGCTGGCCAGTGTGCGCTCCTCCACCGGCGACGTGGTGGAAGACTACACGCCCACTTCGCATCAGGTTCTCGATCCGCGCGTGGCGTACCTTACCGTGAGCTTGATGGAGAACGTGCTGCGTGGAAATGGAACTGGCGCGGGAGTGCGCGGCATGGGCTTTACGTCTCCGGCGGCAGGCAAGACCGGCACCAGCCACGACGCATGGTTTGCCGGCTTCACGTCGAACCTGCTGTGCGTGGTGTGGGTGGGCAACGACGATTACACCGATATCAAGATTGAAGGTGCACATGCGGCTGCGCCTATCTGGGCCGAGTTCATGAAGCGCGCCGTTCAGCTTCCGCAGTACTCTGACACCAACGACTTCAGTGCACCCGATGGGGTTGAGGTGGTGAAGATCAACGAAGCCAGCAGCCTGCTGAGCGACGAGACCTGCCCCGACGGCTTCGATGCCGCTTTTCTAGCTGGCACAGCGCCCACGCAGCCCTGCGACCATCCTGCCGAGCAGCGCAATATCTTCCAGAAGATATTTGGAGGCGGCAAGTAGTGCGGCCTTCGCGCGTCTGGTTCATCCATCCACGTCGCTGCCATCCAATCTCGGCTGGCAGCGCGCGCACCAGAAAGTAGCACGTGCGTTCGGTCCCTGCAATCGCCGCCGAATGCGCTCTCCGCAGCGACGGCAGGGTTGGCCGGCGCGCTCGTAGACCCACGCATGATCTTCCGGGTTGCTGGCGTGTGTTGTGCGCCGCCAGCGTCCGGCATAGGTCAGCATCTGCTCACCGGAGTCCTCCAGCACGTTATCTTTGAGCAATTGTTGCGCAGTGTTGACGGCATCTTCGAGGCGCTCGCGCTTGAGTGCGGCGATGTGCTCGAAGGGATTGATGCGCGCCACAAAGCAGATCTCCGATTTGAATTCGTTGCCTACTCCAGCGGTGATGCGCTGATTGAGCAGTGCTTCGGCAATTTCCTTGTTCGGCATTGCGAGCAATCGCTCGACGGCCGCGTTGACATTGAACTCTTCGCGCAACACATCGCGATCGAGTGAGGGAATGCGCTTGTTGCGGCGCAGGCTTTCGGCCGTGTGCATCTCGGCCACGGGAACCTTGAAGCCCACCGCGACAAACTCGCTGTTCTCGATGACGATGCGCATCTGCGCTTGTGGCTTTTGCCAGCGTTCGCCATGGCGATAGATGTGCCAACTGCCGCTCATCAACAAGTGCGTCACAAGTGTGCCGCCGCCGGAGAAGTGAATCAGTAGAAATTTTCCGCGCGGCTCGACGCGTACGACTGTCTGGCCCGTGAGCGGTGTGTCGTCATCAAAGCGTGTGAGCAGGGGATAGGTGGAGCGAAAGCCGGTGATGACGCGGCCTTCAAAGGCTCGCGCCAACGTTCGCGCGGTACGAAAGATCGTATCTCCTTCCGGCATGGTTCTCCTTGGCGTCCATTGTGCAGGTGAGCGCTATTGCACTTCGCCGGTCCACGCATGTTGCGCCGTGCTTGCAGGAATCCTGCGCAGGTTCATGCCCAGCGGCCCAGTATGGAAGCCCGCATTCATGAGGAAGCGCGCCATCGGATGCGCGGCAACAGGCTGTCCGTTGATGGTGGTGATGAGCGCGCCCTGATGGCTGTGCTGGCGCATCCGCTCCTGGCCGCGCGTGGAAAGAAAGTGCGCCAGACCAGCAGCGGCTTGCGAACGCTCCGGTTCGTCATCGGGCAGGAAGATCAACATGTTCGGATTGCCGCGCCGCAGCCACGCGATCAACTCGCCGTTGCGCAAGATCACCTCAGCATAGGCAGCACGCGTAAGAATGCGCGGCGCACTCTCGGAGTCTTCTTCCGCCACGGGCAACTCAGGCCAGCGCAACACGGAACCGTAGGGGTTGGCTGGATCGGTGGCGGCGAGTTGCACAAACTCCGGCTGCTCCTCGGGTGGCGGCGTGCGCAACTGGCGTAGCAGATCGACAGCCGCAGGCAGTGCGAACTGCGTTGCGCCGAGCCCGGCCACAAAGTAGCCGCGCCGGATGCGGCCGCTTTCTTCAAGCGCTTTGAGCACGTCGTAGACCGCGGAAAATCCGCCGGGAATATTTTCAGCAGCTACGTGTTCGCGCATCAGCACGCCGTAACGATTGAGCAGTTGCAGAGCTAGCGCATGGCTGGCTTCAGTTGCAGAGTGGCCAGACTCTCGATCGCGCACAGGCAGCAGTGACCAGCGGCCTTGTGCAGATGGCGGTGTGGTGCGTCGCGAGCGGAAGACTACTCCGGTTTGCATTCTGCGCGGAGCACGCGCATTCTCTGGGCGCAGGGTGTAGGCGCGCAGTGCATGTAAGGAGTCGTTGGTAACGAGGCCGCGCCAAACCAGGCTCCAGAGCGCATCGACGGTCTCGCCTGGATAGCCTGCGCCGGCGGCCTCATGCAGCGCGTCGAAAAAGCTTGCGCCGTTGCGTTCCAGCGCGGCCAGCAGCTTCTCTTCGCGCTCGGTGAGCGGTTCGGCGTTGGCGTCTTTCAAGGAGCGTGCACGCGCCAGCAGCGGCAACTTGTCGGCGAGGAACAGAGCGATGCGTCCGTCGCGCTCGCCCATCGGCTCCACGCCAGCCCATGCCACTTCGCCGGCCGCAATCAGTGTGTCGAGCCCGGCAGGATCGTAACCGGCCACGCGCGCGGGCAGGATGGCGCTCTCGACCAGCGACGCAGGCAGAGGCGCTCCCTGCAAGCTCTCCACCGCGTCCAGCAACGCATCAAGAGAACCACGTCCTCCCTGTCGGGGCGACAACAACCCCTGCCAGTGCGATTGAAAACGCGCCAGTGTGCGCTGCTCGACGGGCTCCACTTCGCGCCGCAGTCGCGCCAGCGATTTGCGGCGAATCTGGCGGAGAATCTCCGCGTCGCACCACTCGCGATGCAGGCCGCCGGGCCGAAAGCCGCCTTCCAGCACGCGGCCATCGTGCGCGAGTTGACGCAGTGCCTGCTCCACGGCGTCAGCATTCAGCGCGAAGCGCTCAGACGCTTCGCGCGCAGTGAAGGGGCCATGAGTACGCGCGTAACGGCGCACCAGTTCGAGCACCGGATGCGCGACGGGCTCAAGCAGCGCGGTTGCAAGACCAGGTGGCAGCGGAATGCCGAGGCCGTCGCGATAACGCGCGGCATCTTCGGCGGCGACGAGTCGTTTTTCGCCGGCAATGCGCAACTCAAGCACGCGGCGGGTACGAATGAGGCGGTCCACCTGTGTGAGAAGTTCTGGCGTGGCGACACGGCGCGCCAGCTCTTCACGCGAGAGGTCGCCAAGTCGCAGCAGAAGGTCATGCATGCCGTCCATGGTGCGTGCGCGTTGCACTTCAGTGAGGCATTGCGCCAGCTCTTCCACTTCGTTAATGGCATCGGCATCAAGCAGCTCGCGCAGGTCAGCCTCGCCGAGCAGCGCCTTCAACTGTTCCTGATCGATGGTGAGCGCCTGCGCTCTGCGCTCGGCCAGCGGCGCGTCGCCGTCGTAGACGAAATTGGCCACGTAGCTGAACAAGAGCGAGGCGGCGAAGGGCGATGGCTTGCGGGTTTCGACCACATGCACGCGCAACTGCCTCTGCTCGATAGCGCGCAGGGTTTCAATCAGCGCTGGCATGTCGAAGACGTCGCGCAGGCATTCGCGATAGGCTTCGAGCAGCAGCGGAAATTTGGGATAGCGCGAGGCGACGCTGAGCAAGTCGTAAGCGCGCTTGCGCAACTGCCACAAGGGTGTTCGCTGATCGGCGCGCTTGCGGGGCAGCAGCAGGGCGCGGCCGGCTGCCTCGCGGAAGCGGCCGGCGAACAGCGCTGTCGAGCCGAGTTGGCGCAGCACCAGTTGCATGGCTTCGGCGGCTTCCACCATGATCCAGTCGGAGTCGGGCGGTTCATCGGTGTCAGGGAAGCGGAGCACAAAGCCGTCGTCACTCCACAGCGTCTCAACCTCAGGCCCGCCAGCGGCGCGAATGCGCGCGCTCACGGCCATAGCCCAGGGGATGTGGATGCGTGCGCCGAAAGGCGTGAGCACACACATGCGCCAGTCGCCGAGTTCGTCCTTGCAGCGCTCCACCACGATGGTGCGGTCATCGGGAACCGCGCCGGTGGCGGCTTCCTGATCGGCGAGAAATTCGAGCAGGTTTTCCGCAGCGCCAGGATCGAGATCGTGCTGCGCAACGAGCCGTGTGAGCGCGGCGGGCTTGGGCAGTGCGCGCAGTTCGCGCACCAGCGCGCCAATGCGGCGGCCAAATTCCAGCGGGCGGCCAACGCTGTCGCCCTTCCAGAAAGGCATTTTGCCGGGTTCGCCGGGCGCGGGCGTTACCAGCACGCGGTCGTGCGTGATTTCGGTGATGCGCCACGTAGACGCGCCGAGGATGAAGGTCTCGCCGGGATGGCTCTCGAAGACCATCTCTTCATCGAGCTCGCCCACGCGCACGGCCTTGCCTTCAGTGAAGGCGAGAAAAACACCGTAGAGTCCGCGATCGGGAATGGTGCCGGCGTTCAGAATCGCCAGCCGCGCGGCGCCGTCGCGCGCGGTGAGGGTGTTGGCTACTCGATCCCAGTTGAGCCGTGGACGCAGCTCGCCGAACTCATCCGATGGATAGCGGCCACTGAGCAGATCGAGCACGCCCTCGAAGGCTTCGCGCGTCATCGCTGCGAATGGAGCTGCGCGGCGCACCAGCTCAAAGAGCGCGTCCACGTTGACTTCCGGCTTTGACTCAGGTGGCGCGACTGTACCTAGCACGGGTTTCTTGCGCTTGACCTTGGCAACACCCGGCGGATGCGCGACGATGGCCACGATCTGCTGCGCTAGCACATCGAGAGGATTGCGCGGATAGCGCGTGGACTCGATGGCGCCCTCGTGCATGGCCTGCGTGACAGCGGCGCAGGCGACCAGGTCGGCGCGGTACTTTGGGAAGAGCACACCCTCGCTAACCGCGTCCACGTGATGGCCGGCGCGGCCGATGCGCTGCATGCCGCTGGCCACCGAAGGCGGCGCTTCGATCTGGATGACGAGATCGACTGCGCCCATGTCGATGCCAAGTTCGAGCGTTGACGTGGCGCAGAGAGCTTTGATTTTCCCAGCCTGGAGTTGCTCTTCAATGATGGAGCGCTGCGCTGCGGCGAGTGAGCCGTGATGTGCGCGGGCAATGTCTTCGCCGGCCAGTTCGTTGAGCGCGCCGGCCAGCCGCTCGGCCACCTGGCGGCTGTTCACAAACAGAATCGTCGAATTGCGCTCGCGAACAATCTCCAGCAATCGTGGATGAATCGCATTCCAGATGGAGACACGGCGTGGCATCTGCGCGGCATTGCCCGAAGGGATCTCTTCCATTGCGCTCAGTCGAGCCATGTCTTCGACAGGCACCTCGATGCGCAGCTTGAGCTGTTTGGGCGCGTTGGCATTGACGATGGTGACGGGGCGATAGACGATCTCGGATGCGGAGGCGGTGAGGGTTTCGTCGCGCTGATCGAACAAAGGGGGCAAGACCGATTCAGAGTCCGGGTCTTCCTGTTGCGTGCGGATTTCGTCTGCTTCAGTGGGATGTGTCTGGCTTGTTGCGCAGCGCCCCTCTGGGGCGCGCGGCAGTTCTTCGAGGGACGCAAACCCAGGGCGGCGCTGCGCTTGCCCTGGGCTATTCTCACGCCACCCCTCCGGGGCGGTGATTGCATCTTCCGAATCCGCAGGACCATTCCATTTTTCCGGGACAGTTGGTGCATCTGCCGAACCAGCGGGATCATTCCACTTTTTCGGGGCGGTGATTACATCGGTGCAATCATCAGGGCTATTCCATCGCGCGCTATTCCCTAACCTCCGATCCTCTATTCCCTGATCCCTATTCCCTATTGCCTGCTTTTCCACTCCTCCGAGGAAGCGCGCCACTTCTTCGAGCGGGCGCTGCGTTGCAGAGAGGCCGATGCGCTGCAGGCGATGGCCGGTAAGCGCTTCAAGCCGTTCGAGCGAGAGCGCGAGGTGCGCGCCTCGCTTCGTGGGCACCAGCGCGTGAATTTCGTCGATGATCACGGTCTCGACCGTGCGCAGCGCTTCGGCGGCCTGCGAGGTGAGCAGCAGATAGAGTGACTCGGGGGTGGTAATGAGGATCTCGTCAGGTTGACGAGCGAAACGTGCCCGATCACGCTGTGGCGTGTCTCCGGTGCGCACGGCGATGCCGGTCTCGGTGACGGAGATACCCATGCGGCGCGCCATGTTAGCGATGCCGGCCAAAGGCGAGCGCAGGTTGCGCTCGACGTCTACAGCGAGCGCCTTGAGAGGCGAGATGTAGACCACGCGGCAGCCGCGGGGCGCAGAATGCTCGTCCTCTGGAAAGAGCTTCGCAGTTCCTTTGTCCCCCGGTCCCTCAGCCTTTGTTTCTCCCAGCATCAACCGGTCAAGGCACCAGAGAAATGCAGTGAGCGTTTTGCCGGTTCCGGTGGGCGCCAGGATGAGCGTGCTGTCGCCGCGTGCGATTGCCGGCCAGCCGAGGCGCTGCGGTGCGGTGGGCGCTTCAAAGACCGCGCGAAACCACGCTGCCGTGACGGGATGAAAACCACTGAGCGCATCCTCCGCGGCGGACGCATTGAGGCTCGCTGGATCGAGGTTCGCCGGATTATGGAGGGAGTCTTCGCGCCTGCTTGTCACGTTATGTTGAGGATAACGCTTGAGGCTGGCGAAGAGGAAGCGAAGAAAGTGGCAGGCTAATTTCCTGCAGGATTGCCGATGCACTTCCGGCAAGGTGCAACCTCAGCAGGATGCTGCCAAAACCGGCGGTGCTCGATCTTCTGTTTCAGGTCGCCAGGACGATGGAGCCCCAATCTGGTTGACTGCGCAGGTCGTATCCTCGCGCGATGCAAGCAGACTGCTGAGTCAGCCGCGGCAGAAGATTGTTTTCGATTGCTGCAGTGACGAGTGCCGCTCAAACGAGTACAATCTCGCGTTGGGCCAGAACCGTGCTGGTTTTGCCATGGATTGCCAGCGCAACCGCAGCGATTCGCCGTTCTGGGTAACGGATGACGTCAGGAGCAAGCGTATGCGAACGAACACGATGAAGACTTGCATTCTAGTTGCGTGTCTCATGTCGGCATTGATTGCGGCTGGGGCGCAAGAGGTAGTTCATGCACTCACAGGAACGGTGGTCTCCGCCGATGCAACGGCCAAGACGATCACAGTCTATACGGACAACCATTCCGCCGGGCTGTTCAAGGATATGACGGAACCCAAAACGCCCATTGCCTTTGACAAGACCATTCGGGCCAAGGCAACCGCGGCCAATGAGTTCAGGCAGAAAGGCACCTACGGCATAGTCTTCTATTTCAGTGGCGCCGATACCCGTACAGCCGTAGCATTGCGCAATCTGGGCCAGGGTCCGTTCAGCTTGACAACAGGTACGGTGGTCAAGTCAGAAGACAAGGGCCGCTCTGTAGTAGTCACAGACGAATCGGGCGCGAGCAAGACGTTCAACATCACCGATGACACCATTGCGGAGACAGGTTATGGCGCTGTTGTGGGCCTTAAATGCCAGCTTCACAAGGGCGATAAAGTGCGTGTGACGGCGAAGACGGTGAATGGGACCGATGTGGCCCTGTTTATCAACGCCATGGTTGGCAACTGACCGCCGCTGCGAACCCCATGACGAAGGGTTGCTAGAAAGGATATTCGCTGGTCAGGCGGGGAGGACAAACTCTGCCTTCCAGCCGAAACCCTGGCGGTTGTCGACCAGCCGTACCCACTCGGGGCGGAAGCGGTAGAGCGTGCCTGCTTTGATGGCTAGGCCGAGCACGGCGCCCAACTGGAAGCGCTGGCAATAGCGGACGAGGATGGCCTGGCGCTCGGCGCCTTCGACGATAGAGCAGCACCCGCGCATCTGCGCGCCGGCAATCTCGCGCCAGGCAAAGGTTGGCCGGTAGACGGTGACCGCTACATGCGGATCGGCGCTGAGAGCGAGGCTGTGTACGCTGTCGGCAGAGGAGAGCCAGAGCAGGTCGAGCTGTTCCGCTCCGACCGTGTCCACCGGCGCACCGGTCACGTAGAAGACGGGAGCCGCGTAGGCCAGCCCCTCGGCGTCAACAACCGAGAGCACCATAGTGCTTTCGCCTTCGAGCAATGTACCGAGCTGGCGGATCTGCTCTTCGGTGGCCGGTTTCGGTTCTGTCTTCATGGTGTATGCGAGAAATCTTGCAGGATGACCCCCTGCAGGGACTGAAGGCAATAGACAAGATGATTGCGGAAGGGTAGCGAGTCGGCTACTAAATACACGTTCCAACGAATGAATGAACAGTTGCCCCCAGGTGGGTTGCTCTGGCGAGTGCGCTGGTTGGAAGCCTTCCAGGATTTAATCTGCCGAAAAATCATTCCTGCATCCCGTCAGCACGATGCTTACCTATTACCGCATACAACCGAGTTCTGCGATCTTCGCACAGTTTACCTCAATATAACTGACGAATAGGCGCATACGACCGTCACACAGGGTTTGTCGTCGTATACTGGCCATCGTGAAGCCAACAACGCTCGGGATAATGCTGCTCTTCGTTGCGACTTGCTCTGCAACAACATCGCAGTCGAGCCCTCGTTCAACTGAGTCCTTAGAGCCTGTCTAAAAACTCATGGACTCATGGACGATGAAGGGGACGGGCTTCAGCCCGTCCGTTGTAGGATCAAAAATCTATCCGGCTTTAGCCGCCGAGGGAGTGCAAAATGGCTGAAATCGATTCCCTCAGGGGCTAAAGCCCTGTTCTACTTCGGCCTTTAATGTACGGGCTAAAAGCCCGTACCCTTCGACCAAGGCTGAGTTTTTAGACAGATTCTTAGACTGTGACGATATGAAGTCAGGCCAGACTGAGTCGCGGAAGACAGCTCCCATTGACTTCCAATCAGGCGCTGTTCGCCTGTATGGATCGGTCCAGTTAAGCCGGGCAAAGGGCGAAGGAGGCAAACATGGGTGTTCGGCAGATTACAAATTGTTCTTGTCTTCAAACGGCAAGCCATTCGTAATGATTAAGGAGTTTTCTGACCAGGAGGATGATGGCGTTGGCGTTGACATAATTGGGGCGTCCAGCGACGGGGATATGATAGCGGCGGACTTTTGGTGAACAGGTGGAGACTATACAGGGCACCGGCCTGTGATTGTCGAAGTGAAATCGAACTCGGTCATGTTTCTGCCGCTGGACGATCGGATTCTCAAACAACTTCCTTCGTGCGATTACTTCGAGGAATTCATCGGGGTCACAAACGCTGGAGAAGCCATAATTAGGGCGCCAAAGAGTGCTTACGTTGAGAACGGCTGCCATTCTCAGGGTAAATGGCTCTTCAATTTGCATTCCGGGATCGTCAAGCGGATGAAGTGAATTGATCGAATTACCGATTTTAAGTGGCTAATCGTCTTCCGGTCGTGTAACCGCCATTACGGAAGTTTCGGCCGCGGGCTGGCTGACCGTGATCCGGCCCACTCGAAACTTCCACATAGGCTACGATCCGCTCGGCATTCGGAATTAACGGAGAACAGGCGGGATGAGCGCATGTGCGGTAGGCCGATTGCATATAGAACAGTCAATGCACGTTTCACTGCACCAGCACCATCCGTCCCAGCATCAATTGCGAATTATCTGTTTCGATAGCTACTGCCTGGGTGCCATCCACCATATACAACGTAAAGGCATTTGCCTTCGTTGGAGAAGTGCCGTCGAAGCCTGCGAGTGTTCCATCGAAGACGCCACTCGAAGCAGCTGTGAAGCTTCCGGAGATGGCGAAGTCTGCTAATCCGGCGCCGCCGTCCGCGAATCCCGACACTTCATCCGTTCCAGCATTCGGCACAGCTACCAGCGAGCCAACCGCGTTCTCCCATTCCAATTCGCCATTCGAGATTGTGGCGTAAAGGTTGGCGTTCAATCCGTACCCGCCGGTGAACGAGGCCGAGGTAAACGCGCCAGCCTGCTTTAGAAACGCCTGCCCGGCAAATACATCGTCCGCGTCGCTGGAGAGTGCGAGGCCTCCACCGCTCCCAGTCAGATAAAGATGCAGCGAATACTTGAATGTCGAGCCGTCGGTGAGATTCGTCAGAGTGACCCGTCCTGTCGGATCGACCGTGTAGGCGCCGGTGAAGGGGAGTGGATTTTGCGCTGTCCCTTCTCTCAGGTCGTTCCAGTTGAGCGTGCCCGTGGCGCTGCCGCCAGCGTTGAGAGTTACTACCCCGGCGAGCTGCAGCGGGCCTTGCTGGTCTTCGCCCTGCGCGGCAAAGACATAACTCGTACCTGCCACTGATGCAGAGCTGAACTTGCCTGTACTTGTGCCTTGGCCAAGCGCCGTTCCACCTGAAATCCCGGCGTAGATGTAGCTGTAGGTTGGGTCGCTGAACTGGTTAAGGCGGATGTGCGTGGAGTCGACGACATAGCCCGCCAGATTCAATACCGGAAGCGTAGAGTTTGTGCCCGGGTTCAAGTGGAAGATCACGCGGCCGAATGCATCGGGCGCGGTAACTGTACTGGCAGCCAAGGAAGGCGCACCCGCGGAATAGGCTGGCGCATCGATTAGGTCAAGAACGCTGCCATTTCCTGAAATTCCTCCTGGGCTGTCGATATTGAGAACGCCCCCGATCCACGCCGGACTGTTGTAGTAATCGACACCGTAGAGCGAAATTGCGTACCCGCCCGTGGGCGCAGCCGTGCTGGTTTGCAGGTCCAGCGTCCCACTGCCTGAGATACCGTCAAAACCTGCGATAAACCCTTGGGAATTCGAAGCCAGCGTCCCGTTCAGAGTTTCGGTTTCATTTTGACTGATCTGCACGTTGATTTCCAGGTTTCCATCCGGAGTGGTCGAGTAACTTCCACCGCTAATCTGCTGGAAGATTGTGTATTCGTCTCCCTCTCCGTCGTCGGTCGTCGCATCTTGCTCTCCGCCCGTGATCGTGCCGCTCTTCGCAACGATTGTGCCTGTAACGAAAGTGCCCACGTTCCCTGGGGAAACTGAAATCTGGAAAACATAAGTCCCATCCGCCAGCGTCGGCGCGGCTGCGGTAATCACAATGCTTACTGAGATCGACTTTGTCGGATCGGTAACCGACGTCGCAGTCACGGTTACGGCATTGCCTGGCGGGATCGCTGCAGGCGCCGTATAGATTGTTGGCACCTCGCTGCCGGTTGTGGCTAGGCTAAAGGAGCCACAAGCTGTGCCTCCGCAGGTAACGCGCCAATTCACCTGGGGATTCGCCGACACATCGTTCGTGATCTGGGCTCGCATCGACATCGACGAACTCACTTGCATTGAGGCTGGCGGCGCACTGACAAATGTGACGGAAATTGGAATGGGAGGCACGATTTTGATGGTGGCCGATGCGGAAAGCTTTGGGTTGACGACCGAGGTTGCCGTCACAGTTACTGTTGCTCCGGAAGGGATCGCTGGAGGGGCAGTGTATACGATTGCACCGCCTTCATCGCTCGCCGTCAACGTGCCGCAGGACCCCGGACTTCCGCAACTGATTGTGTATGTGACCAGGCTGTTTTCTGATGCACTTGGAAGTTGAATCGGATAAATCGCCGCTGCATCTATCGTCGCGGACGCACTTACTGCCAATGACGACGGCGGCGTGGAGACAAAGAGAACAGAGGTCGGCTGCGGCGTCTCGTTGAGAGACTGCAAGCTTCCAGACCCTCCGCATCCTGTTAGTCCGGCGATTGTTCCCATGGCAACGAAGGAGAGTAGCGCTCTGCATCCGATCATGACTTTTACTCCATTCGACGACTGCAGCAAGAGGCATTGGAGAGCGAAGCCGCTGCAGGGAGTTATCATGCCTCTGGTTGAGTTAACAAGTTAACTGATGACAGGAATGAGGGCTAGCAGCGCAATCTGTCTTCAGCGGTGACACCCAAATCCCGCCTTACCGTTTCCCATGTACCGGGTCACCAGCGCACCTTAAACAATACAACACTCAACTTCAGAAATAGTTGCGTACAGATCCGCCTAACAGCGGATGGGCGTGCATTGCGGGTCTCGAATGGAAGCTTTGGGGAGTCACCGCTTATGGGGAACATTGGGCCGCTGGCTGGTTGATCGCGATCCGGCCTACTCGAAACTCCTCTATCGGCGACCAACCATCCTGAATGTCCTCTCACCGTCAGTCGTTGATCCGGGTTCAGACTATACTGATGGTGCATTCCTGAGGCGAGCATATGAACCCTCACTATCACTGGCTGACAGAAGGAATGGAACTCATAACCTTCTTCTTTATCGCTCCAGCACTTGCGTTCGTCATCGCCTACAAGACGTGGCGAGAAAGAGCTAACCCTAAACAGTATGGGATGCGGTGCATCGCTTTCGGCGGGGCTGCTCTTGTGCTATTCGGGGTCGCAAAGTGGTTGGACGCCGATATCGGAGCTCCTCAGTATTTCCTGCAATTGGCCTGTGTCCTACTTGGTTTTCTATTTCTTGGTGTGTGTGTTGGGTGCTTCTTCTCCGTGCTTCTGCACATGTGGTATTGGCACAAGTCAACTCCCGTAACTTGATCAGAGAGTGCCGACAAATGGACCCGCACAAGAACCAACGGTCATTCATACGGGTGTACTAATTTCCTGCGTGCCATCTCAGTTACTCCTTATCCCGCAAACGGTGCAGCTTTCTTGGTCCATGGACTTGCGGCATACCTCTGGCGGAGGAGTCTGGCCGCCGTCCGGCTCACCTCATCGGTCAGATGCACCATGCGCTTCTGCTCAGGGCTATCTGGTTCGTAGTCCGGTCCGCAACTGTAGCGCACCATGCGCAGTACCAGGAAGAGTGACTCTGGGACGTCTGGATCATCGGGGTGATCCTTGGCATAGGCAAGAACGCGCTGTCCTAAGACAACATCGGCATCGTCGGTAGAGCGTAACTGCGAGGACTGCCGCTCTCCTTCTGCTCGCTGTGCTGGAGTAAGGAAGGCTGCTGTTTCATCCGCCCGGATGAGCCCTTCATTTGGAAATCCGCGCTGCTGCCATGTGTTCTCCCACCAACTCAGACCCCAGTCCTTACACCACCAGTTGTCCCGGTAGCTCTCCACGAAATCAAATGAATAGGAGCGCTGCACACCGGGGTCAAGATAGGGGCGAAGTCCTGGATTCTTGACCAGCGTCACAAGCGGCTTGAAGCCCGTTCCGGAGCCAGCCTGCTCCTGAATCTTCTGCGGAAGCAAGGGAAAGACTTTCGCGGCAGTTGTATCGTCGTTTGCCAGAACACTCCGCACCCACGCCATGATCGCCAAAGAACAGCGCAGGTTATCAGGCAGTTTGTTCGACACTGCCGCATCTGCGATCACGCTTAAAGGAGATTCAAGGTTGAAGAGGCTGGCTGCATCGGCGTTGAACTCGGGCTGCCCCGCGTCCTTCTTGCAGTCGTACTTGCGCCTGGGGTTCTTCATAACATACAGGCACTCATCCAGAGATGCCTGTTCTTCGCTGGCGCGATTCAGAATCTTGCGGGGTGCATAGGCAAGTGCTTCATCCAGATTGACGGCTGATCTCATACGCAACCCTTGATAGAGATTCAGGGAGGAGTCGCACTTTCCGCTTTGCACGCGGACAATTGAATCATTGAGGAGCACACGTGCTTCCGCTGCACGCCCAAGGCCGATCAACAGTCGAATCCTGTGGTAGTTCAGCATCTCCCATTCCGGGGAGTCAGATGGTGTCTGCTCGGCGGCCTTCACCAGGTCAGGAGCCTCAGGGTCTCTGGCGCTCGCCTTGCAGATTGCCGCAACCATCCAGGTCAGATGCCCGGTTGCCTTCCATTCCGCAATCGCGTGTTTCCGCGCCTCATCTGTGGGGGATTGGAAGGTAATCAGCCAGTCCAACAGTGTCGATGAAGAGCGGAGATCCGCAAGATCACGGTATGTCTTCTCAAATTGCGTCACACGTTGATTCTGGGCAGGAATGACCCCGTGAACAGCCTGATCCATGCCAACAATAGCTTCTACGTCTGCGTCTTCTCTGAGGGCTCCGCTATCAAGATTCGCATCCAGATACCAGGTCAGGTCCGTCAAGTGCTGTGCGTAGTTCGGGTCAGCCTTCGGTCCAACCAATGCGGCAGACAATTCGTGAACACGCACCTTGGGTTCCGTGCGCAGACGGACAAAGTCGAGTTCGTTACGCAATGCGCTATGCGGAAGATCGGAGTCGGGCTGTTTCAACAAGGTAACGATCGAACTCTGAGCCTGCTTCATCAGTACGGGATCAAACTGGGCCATGTGACCGCCCATGTCTGACTTTGCAGATAGAAATGCTTTTCGGACCATCGCCCGCGTTGCAAGGTACTTTGCTAGCCCTCGCCAAGGAGACTGCGCGTCCTGGCCAATGGCCTCGAATGCTCTGGTCGCCTCGTCAAAGCGAGCTTGATAGAAGAGCGCAGCAGCCGCCTGATAGGCGCGGTCCTGGCGCAACAGAGGCGATCCACCTGATAGCACATCTTGGGGCGTTACCGGATCTCCACCCCGGCAGTTGGAGAAGACTGCATCCTGACCATGAATCCAATCAATCAGGTCAGGGCTTTTGGCTCCCCAGGTCTTTACGCGAGCTTTCAACACCACGACAGCGTTGCTGAAAGCGTCATCCGTGCAGTTCAGGTAGTCAGGAGAAAAGGTGGTTCCATTCGCACGCTGAATGCGCAACTCCCGGTTCTGTTCAACAACATCGTTTGACTCGACGTAGAGTGCACGTTCCTGCTTCCAATGCTCAGATGGAGAAACATACTTCTTGCTCTCCGCTTCCTCCCGGTTCCACTTCGCCGTCAATTCTTCTTCGCTGTAGTAGGTCTCCGTCGGGCTATAACCGGCCTGCTCCACGGGGGTAAGCGCTCCGCCGTTTAGGTAGCGATAGGCAACGATCAGATCGGCGCGAGGATAGGTCGGCAGCAGAATTCCCAGTTTTCCGGCGGCAAATTCCTTGGGATTGTCTGGCCGCATCTTGCGCACGAAAACGTCGGAGGAGAAGTCAGGCCCGCAGGCCTGCACGGTAATCAAGGGAAGACCAACCAGAATGACCAGCGACAGAACCAGCACGCGACGATTCATGGTAACCTCCGGCTGGCCAGTAGCGGCAAATCCTGTCGCCAGCCTCGATCTGCAAAGATATAGATACGCTTCCCAGCTATCCCTGCCGGCCAGCGTTCATGGGTAGAGATCCCAACAGTCCCCATGCAGAGTGGTTCCCGGATTTTGAACTCAGGTAAATCGTCGGGAGCCCTTCGGCGGTCTGGCTCCATGCGAAAGAACATAGGGACGGCCTCGTCGATCGGCAAGGCTCCGATCCAGTCATCATAACTGCACCAAGAGGCCAACGCGGTGATGCTGAGCGGCATTTCTGCGGGCATCCTCGAACGTAAATCCCGGAGTATCCAGGTATAGAACCCTCGCTGAGAGCGGGTGGCGTCGAAATCGATCTGTAGTGCAGCGATGCCGGGTATCGCGGCGGACGTCAACACTTGGCTGGCAACCGCTTGGGCCAGAGTCTTCCCCAGTTCACCCTCCAGATTTGTGCCATGTTGCACCTCAATCCGTACGACAGCAATCCTGGAAGTCTGGGCAGGGTAGATCATCGGTTGATGCCGGGGCATTGTCGAGATGCTATCCCCGATCTGTATCGTCTGATCGAGCCAGGCGATAGCCGTCGAGGACGGATCGATTCCGCTCAGGTCTTCTGGGCGCTCCCATGCCCAGAGGGTTCTGGAGGGCAAATGCCTCATGCGGTCGCTCAGGCCGTGCCGAGGACCTGCATCCGGCCTGAGGGATAGGCACACTGCTGCTAGCAGAATTGCCAGCAGCAACGGCCATGCGGGTTGGTTTCTCAGGAGCATTGTTTAGTTGCGGAAGATTCTAACTGAGAGGAATTCTACCAATGTAGGCTAAGGATGCCAGAGACTTGACGTGCTTGCACGGCGACTTGCATTCCAACGGGTCTCGCGGATAATCCCCATCGACGGTGTCCCGCAAGATTAAGAACGCGATCTGTGCCGGGTGTTTGTTCCAGCCAGCGCAGATATTCGGGCAACGAGTGCAGTTGGTCCACATGATCGGGCGCTGAGTTTCCGGCAAATCCGACCACCAGTAGCCCACCCGAGCGGACCTCGCTCAACATCTGCGTGCCCATGGGGCCAAAGCGCGCCACCGGATGCGGCGTCAGTTGCCAGGCGCGCAGCAGCCAGTCAGCGGTTTCCGTTGTGCTGGCAAAGCTGCCGGGAAATATCTCTGAATGGGTGAGGATGAGACGTTTCTGCCCAGCAATGGCATCCCGGCCGAAGCGCAACCAGATTTGCAGATTGCTGACGTCAAGCTCAGACTCCAGCGGCCCCGGCGTGTCGTGGATGTAGCCCGTATGCACGCCATCGATGCAAAGGACGCGATGGACGCGCTCGTAGGATGCGGGATCGAGCAGGATCTGACGCAACGCACCGCAGCCTGCGCTCCAGCCAGCCAACGCAATCTCGTTGAAGTGCATGTGGCTGACTGACTCTGCCGCAGCCACCAGGGAGAGAAATCGCGCCGGGTCCTGAAAGAGCCGAACGTAGGAACCGGAGCCAGCGCCGCCTTGAATGGTGATCACGGCCATCTGATGTTGATGGCTTGCGGCCAACTCCGGCAGCCAGTCTCCCCCGTGGAAGAAGAAGAGCAAGGTGGAGCGCCGATTGCGTCGCAGTCCCTGGGGAAGAAAAAGAGTGCCCAGCGGTAACAGATCATGCTCGCCCGGCGGCGACTGCTTTGTCAGACGCGGATGAGCCCGCGTGTGCTCCACCATCGGTGAAGGATTCTGCGCCGTGACTGGCGAGGCTGACGGAACAGGATTGGTTGGCGCGGCAGGAGTCTGCGCATGCAATACAGAGAGTGAGAGCGCCAGCACCAGAACGAGGCCCGAAGAATAGAAACATCTGCGAAATAGGCTGAGCATAGACAAGATGGTCTCCGGCCGGGACGACAATGCCTTCGCCATCCAGCAGAGGCATCCACAAACGCACTGCAAGTCAATCTTAAGTCAAGACAAGGCTTGAGCAGAATCCAGGCCCCTGCGGCGTGTTCCAGACCTTGGCGCCGCCGCATGTAAGAGCGCTCCCATATAAGCACCCATGCTGACAGCCAGTAGCATGAGCCTAACCGCTACTCGTAGCCCGGCAACATGATCGCCCTTACATCAGTAAGTCGCTTTGGCTTCAAGATGGGGACAACCTTTTGTGACTTCAATTTGCCCGGAGAATTGCATTCTCGCTCATCGGGCGATTGCGGTCGCGTGCACCAGGAAAGACATAAATATCCTGGTCCTTCCCTTCGTTCTTGCCTTGCCGTACTGCTCGAAGGCCTGGCTTTGCACTATCGATTTGGACAACTGTTAAAGGCATCTGGGAGCAACTCCATTGAGGCTTGGGGGCAAGACTTTTTCAATATGTCGACCTGCCTCCAATGTTGCCCCCCAGCACAGATGGGCTGTCAAGGAATCCGCTGGGACGCCAAGAGACAAGTAAAGTCGAAAAACAAGGAATTATGTGCTCTCGGGGGATGGGGTGCGACGAGGTGAACCAGAATGGTGGTAGGCGAGTCGGGGATCGAACCCGAAACCTACGGCTTAGAAGGCCGTTGCTCTATCCAATTGAGCTACTCGCCCACAGGCTCGTCGTACGCATTCTCATTGTAGCGTTGATTCGCCTTCCAACGCACTGGCAAACGCAGCAACAATCGTATCGACAAACGCTTCCAGGCAGGCCGCCAGTCGCTCCACCGCGTTGGATTGTTTTGCGCCGCAGGCGGTCAGGTAGACGGTGAGGCCGGTGGACATGGTTTCCGCACCGGTCCAGGCCTGGCGCACCACCAGATCTACGCGGCAGCGGCTCAGCGGTACGGCCCTGATCGCGGCGCAGAGAACCCTGCAATCGCGCTCGGCTTCAGCGGAGGTTTGCCAGCGGCTGGCGTGGCGGGCCAGCAGATCGATGTAGCAGCCGGATGCGCACACCGCTTGCTCCGCACGGGCCTCCATCTCGTCGTGGTCCCAACTGCCAGGATCGAGTTGGGGCCAGTAGTCGCACTTGGCGGTCCACAGAGGCGACGCTTCCGCGTTGAGCCGGACCAGCGCCTGGGCGAGCGGAGGAAAGGCGCGCGTTTCCGGCAACTCACTCGCGCGGTGCGGCTCCCGGCGCAGGTCAACAAAGCCAGCCCAGTTGGCCTCAATCGCCGCAGCTTCACCGCCGATCTCCACTTCCCAGTCAGCTTCCATGGTCTTCTCCGGCTATCCGCAACAGGTAGCGGATGACGGCTGCTTCGGCCCAGTGGATATCGTCACCTTTCCTGCGGCCCAGGTAAGCGCAATGGCCACCGTGGGCCGTTTCGACAAAATGGATAGAGGGGTTGGCCAGGATCTTTGCGCGTGTCTCGTCCGTAAGCTTGATAAAGGGGTCGTCAGCCGCGCAAAGGATGAGCGTGGGCACGGCGATCTTGTCCACCACACGCGCGGCGGCCGCCTTGTAGTAGTAATCGTCGGCGTCGCGAAAGCCGCAGTAACGCGCCACGATACGGTCATCAAACTGGCGCAGCGAGTGCACCGGAGGCGGCTGAGCGGCGTAAAAGTTGGGGAATAGAGCGGCCTTGCGCCGGTAGCGACGCATGAGGCCGCGTAGAAAGTGGCCCTCGTAGGCCCGATTGAAGCCCTGGTGCAGCGCATCGGAGCCGGCCGCCAGATCGATGGCCGGGCACACCGCAGCGACGGCGACGAGCGGTTTGCGCGCGCTCCATTCGCCGGCCAGGCGCAACACCAGGTTGCCTCCCATGGAGTAGCCCACCAGCGCGACCCGCTGGAGGCTGTGCTTGAGGGTAAAGTGCTCGATAACCGCTCCCACATCGGCGGACAGGCCAGAGTGGTACAGAGTAGGCGTCAGCGCGTCATTGCCGCCGCAGTTGCGCATGTTCATGCGCACCACGTTGCAGCCGGCACGCCAGCCACGCGCGGCGATGCCAAGGATGTATTTCGAGTCGGACGAGCCCTCGAGGCCATGCACCAGCACCAGTGTCAAACGGGAGGAGCGAACGGCCTCCGGTTGCCAGTGGACATGGCACAGGACGCGACTGCCATCAGCCTGATCCACGGTGACCAACTCGGCTTCAACTGGAGCGTGAAATGCGGGCCGGGGCAGATAGTTACCCACGATGGTCTGCAGGTGGCCGGCAGCAAGCCCGCGCGCAGGCACAAATTCGCCCAGCCAGGCAGCAATCTGCCGGTTGATCTGTTCATCAATGAGAGGTCCAGGGGATGTGT
>Ga0302270_10000559_pt1 | contig 39600 bp, 30 predicted proteins | sample III_Bog_E2_3_FD_198773 | JGI IMG/M metagenome (GOLD analysis project Ga0302270, IMG submission 198773) | Peat permafrost microbial communities from Stordalen Mire near Abisko, Sweden - III_Bog_E2_3 | ecosystem: Environmental > Terrestrial > Soil > Wetlands > Peat | place: Sweden: Abisko... | reverse complement strand
CTGGAAATCAGCCGACGGCGCGCCCGTCTTCACCATCGACGGCAAATACACCGCGCGTGGATGGACGCAGTGGACGCAGGGCTTTCAGTACGGCAACGCGCTCATCTGCTTCGACCTTGCCGATGATAGCGCCCTGCTTGATGCGGCGCGTCGGCACATTGTCCGCGACATGGCCGAGCACCTGACCCACACCGGCGTCCACGACCACGGCTTCAACAACATCTCCACTTACGGACAACTGCGCCGCCTCATGCTGGAAGGCCGTATAGAGCGCGATGAGTGGGAGCTGAACTTCTACGAGCTCGCCCTCAAAGTTTCCGGAGCAGTGCAGGCCGCGCGCTGGACGCAGTTGCCCGACGGTCTCGGTTTCATCCACTCTTTCAACGGCCCGCACTCGTTGTTTATCGATACCATTCGCAGCCTGCGCATCGTCGGCGTCTCTCACGCGCTGGGCCATGCTCTCTGCGGCGAGCAGGACACACGCATCAATCTGCTTTCTCGTCTCGCCACGCACGCCCGCACATCAGCCCAGTACAGCATCTACTACGGCGAGAGCCGTGACTTCTACGACACACCCGATCTGCGCGGCCGCACCCTCCATGAAGCCATCTTCAATACGGTAAGCGGCGCGTTTCGCTGCCCTTCGTCGCAACAGGGCTTCTCGCCCTTCACCACATGGACGCGCGGCCTTGCCTGGGCCATGCTCGGCTACTCCGAGCAACTCGAATTTCTTCGCACGTTGCCCGAGTCGGATTTCGGCGTCGATGGCATTCCCGAGCGCACAGAACTTCTCGCACTCGTTGAGCGTGCCGCCCGCGCCACCTGCGATTTCTACATCGCCAACGCCACCGCGCTCGATGGCATGTGCTACTGGGACACAGGCGCGCCCAATCTACATCGACTGGGCGACTGGCAGGCGCGCGCGGCCGATCCCTTCAACACCTTCGAGCCCGTTGACTCCTCGGCCAGCGCCATCGCCGCGCAAGGTCTGCTGCGCCTGGGCCACGCACTCGGCGATGAAGGCCGCGTCTATACGCAGGCTGGCCTCACGGTGATGGCGCGTCTTCTCGAAGAGCCTTATCTCTCCGCAGATGCCGCGCACGAAGGCCTTCTTCTGCACAGTGTCTATCACCGGCCCAACGGATGGGATGCCATCCCCGCAGGCCAGCACGTGCCATGCAACGAATCCTCCATGTGGGGCGACTACCACCTGCTCGAAGCCATGTTGTTGGTTACTCGCATCGCCGAGGGACGCTACTACACGTTCTTCTAGTCGTGTGTCTCATGCAGATGGTGGTTTATGTTTTGTGTCAGGGCACGACTTCAGTCGTGCCATAAACACTGCAAACTGAGTGGGCTTTAGCCCCTGAGGGAAAGCAGAACAACCCTGTAGACCGGCAATTCGGCAAGGGAAACAGATGCAATTTCAGAGACACTCCACTAGCTCGCGTTTATTGGCTAGATGAAAGGAACCTTCATGCAGGACACGAAAGTAGCTCTGGTCACTGGCGGTGCGCGCGGCATCGGCTTTGGCATTGCAATCGAGTTGGCCCGCGCGGGCTTTACGCTTGTCATCTCCGGACGCCGCACCGCAGAGCAGGTTGTGCCCGCGCTCGACGAGATTCGTGCTCATGCGCCGCAGTCCATCTACATTCCTGCAGACGTGGCCAGCGCCGATGACCGCACCCATCTGCTCCGCTCGATCGAAGCCTCTTTCGGCCGCCTCGATGTTTTGGTGAATAATGCGGGCATCGCGCCGCGCGTGCGCGCCGATCTGCTTGACGCCACCGAGGAGAGTTTTGACGAATTGATTTTGACCAACCTCAAAGGCCCCTATTTTCTTACCCAATCCGTTGCGGTTTGGATGATTCGCCAGCAAGCTGCCGACCAGAATACGCGCCGTACCATCGTCAACATCAGCTCCATCTCGGCCACGGTTGCCAGCACCAATCGCGGCGACTACTGCATCTCGAAGGCCGGCATTGCCATGGCCACGCAGCTATGGGCGGCGCGCCTTGCCGAGAACCACATCGGTGTCTACGAAGTGCGCCCCGGCATCATCGCCAGTGACATGACCGCAGGTGTCCGCGCCAAGTACGACGCGCTCATCGAGCAGGGCCTTCTGCTCGACAAGCGTTGGGGTATGCCGGAAGACATCGGCAAAGCTGTTGGCGTGTTGGTCTCGGGCGAGCTTGCCTATGCCACCGGGCAGGTTCTCATCCTCGATGGCGGCCTGACGCTGCAACGCCTCTGACATAAAGCAGAAATCTTTCTCTACTGTCCTGAGTCAGAAGTACACAGCGGAACAACAAATGTCATCCTGAGCACGCACAACAAACAGCAGCTATCATCCTGAGCGAACGGGGCCCCAGGCGTTTTCTTCAGCCTGGGGGTGGTGAGTCGAAGGATCTGCGGTTGTTCTTCAACGATCTTCGAACTCACCAAACTGGCTACTTGCCCGGCAACACGAAAGCGAACCATGAAAACAGGGACAGAAAATCCCGCACCCACATCAGCCCTGCCATCGCGCTGGGGTTTCGCCGTTGCCTCCGGCATCCTCGGCTGGGTTCTCGACGCCTTCAGCTTCTTCGTCCTCGTCTTTGTCGTCGATGCGCTGGCCAAAGGCTTCCACGTCGATAAATCCTCCGTCGTCTGGAGCATCACGCTCACCCTGGCCACACGCCCGCTCGGCGCGCTTGTCTTCGGTGCGCTTGCTGATCGCTATGGCCGTCGTCGCCCGCTCATCGCCTGCGTGGTGAGTTTCACCATCTTCACCGCACTCACACCCTTCGCACCCAGTTACACAGCCTTCATCGTCGTCCGCGCGCTCTACGGCGTGGCTATGGGCGGCTACTGGGGCATCGGCGCATCGCTGGTCATGGAGAGCTCTCCAACGCGCTGGCGCGGCTTGTTCTCCGGCATTCTGCAGGCCGGCTACGCGCTCGGTTACCTGCTGGCCGCCGTCGCCGTTCGCGTGATGGAACCCAGCTTCGGCTGGCAATCCATCTTTCTAGCTAGCGTGGTTGTAGCTGTCTTCGTTGTTCTGCTGGCCATGTTGTCTCCAGAACCTGCGGCCTTTGAGCGCACCCGCGCATCGAGCCTGGCCGTGATTCTGCGTTCGTTCATCGACAACCGGAAGACCTTCGCCTATCTCGTGCTGCTGATGACGGTGATCACATGCCTTTCGCACGGCACGCAGGACCTATATCCCGACTTCCTGAAATCCGTGCACGGGTTTTCAGGTGCAATGGTTTCGAATCTTGCCATTCTCTACAACGTGGGCGCGATCCTCGGCGCGTTGGTCATCGGCCATCTCTCACAACGCATCGGCCGCCGCCGCTCCATTCTGCTTGCGCTTGGCATCTGCACGGTCGCGCTCTGGCCCTGGGCCTTTGGTTCGTCGCTCGGCGTCATCGCCGTGGGAGCCTTCGTTCTTCAGTTCGGCGTTCAGGGAGTCTTCGGTGTCGTCCCCGCGCACTTGAACGAGCTATCGCCCTCAGGCGCGCGCAGTCTGTTCGCTGGTGTCGTTTATCAGTTGGGTATGCTGTGCGGCGCGCCTTGCGTGGGCATTGAGTTCTGGCTGCGCAGCGTCTTTGGCTATTCCCGCGCGCTTACGCTCTTTGAGGTCTGCACCATCGCCGCGCTCTTCCTTACCTGCCTCTTTGGTCCCGAGCGCCATGGGCGCGATCTTGCCGCCTGAGCCTCTTACCCGCATCAAACGGCTATCCCATGCAGTTCTCTGCAAAAAACAAATCGCCCTTCCCGAGGGAAGGGCGATTTGCCGGTCCAGTGTGGATGGCGTTAGTTCACAGTTACCGTCACCGCCGTGGTCTGCGTAATGGCGCTCGAACCAGAACCTGACGTTGCTGTCACGGTCACCGTGTAGGTTCCCGGCGTTGTGCCGGAGTTGGAGGAGCTTCCGGTGTTGTTGCTGCTGCCACCGCCACCGCAACCGATTGCTGCCGCCGTAATCATGAGAACCAGCACACCCAGCATTGCCAGCCAGCCGCGCCGCTTCTTTGAGATACCGAACAAGAACAGCACAGCCAGCGCCGTTCCACCCGTTGCCGGCCAGAAGAACTGCGGAGGCTTGCTCATCGCGGTCGCCGCGGTTGTGGTGATGGTCAGTGTGGCCGTTTGCGCGGTGGTCGAGGTAATCGACACCGATGCGGGAATGCTGCATGTGGCCGGATCGTTGGCCCCGCTCGGTCCAGCAACGACGCAGCTCAAAGACACCGTCCCGGTGAATCCATTGGTCGGCGTCACGGTGATGGTCGCGGTTCCTGTTGCGCCCTGAGTGGCAATCGTTACCGCGCCGCTATTGGCTGCGGTAAAGCTTGGCGTGCCCACACCCACGCTGACTGGCGTGGTGATGGTGATGGAGCCCGAAGTGCCCGTCACCGTCACCGTGTAGGTTCCGGCTGCCGTGGTGCTGGAGGTGATCACCGTCAGTGTTTGCGTCTGCGCCGCACCCAGCGTTACCGGCGAGCCCACACTGCACGTGGGGCTGGTCGATCCCACGGGAGTTACGGCGCAGCTCAGTGCTACCGATCCTGTGAATCCGCCCAGCGGCGTTACCGTGATCGCCGAGGCGCCGGAGTTGTTGACCGTATTGCTCGCGTCCAGGCTCAGGCTGGTTGTACCCGCGCCCAACGCAAAGCTCTTCGTGCCTACCGTAGATCCGGTTACGACCGCGTTGATGCCCAGCGTGTGAACATACTTGCCCGTAGCCGCGTCGGTGGCCTTTACCAGCACGTTATATGTCTGGTTGGCGGTGTCGGTTGGCGCTGTCACGGTCAGCGTCGCGGTCGTGCTGCCGCCGCTGCTCAGCCCAGCCGTGCTGCCGATGGCGCAGCCTACGCCCGCCGCTGCCGTGCACGTCAGATTCACCGTTCCGCTGAAACCGTTCACTGAGGCAAGCTGGATGGTATCGGTTGCGCTCGACCCCGCCGTGACCGGTTGATTGGTCGTGGTGGGGATCAGCGTGAAGTCGGAAAGCGGATTGGAAATGGGACTGCCCGCGTTCAAAACCACGGCTGACGGCTGGTAAACGCTGTCGCCGGTGTACTGCAGCGTGATTAGGTTTGCACCCTGCGGCAGAGACTGGCTGTTCAGAGTGAAGGAGAAGCTCGATACGTTGCTGGCGCTCGATGAGAAGTAAGCCTCACCCAGATAATTGTTGTTTGCCGAATCGCCGGAGACGAAGACCAGTACGCCAGTCCCGAGAGTCGAACTGCTGGTCGGCGCCGCTGTTCCCGCGCCGGTCACGGTTCCGTTAATGGTGAGGGTCGAAGTGGGCGAGATACTTCCGGTTATGGTTGCGGCAGTCGTTGAAGCCAGACCAGTCACATTGGCAATCGGAACTGTGATGTTGCCCTTTTCGCCAACGTAATTCGTATCGCCATTGTAGGTAATCGTGACGGTATAGTTTCCTGCGGCCGTTCCCGCTGGAATGGTAATGTTGGCTACGCCCTCTACCGCCGAAGTGTTCGGGTCTACGGCCGGGCTGAGCGTTACGCTGCCGGAGATTCCAGTGGGAGAGCTGGTGTAGACAATGGTGCCCGTGGGCGCGGCCACCGGAGTGGGAAGACCGCTGCTGTATTGCGCATAGTTCTCCACCTGAACCGATAGGATGGTTGGCTGGCCAGAGCCGTTGATGAGGCTGCCCGAAGTGGTCGCAATCGGAGCATTGATCAAGATCTTGGGCTGATCCTGAACGACCGTGAAGGCAATAGCGCCCGACGTTACCGCGTTGTAGCTCTTGTCGCCGGGATAGGCCGCAGTTACCGAGTGCGATCCCACAGAGAAGGCCGCATTGTATTCAGCATCGCCTTCGGCATTGATCGAGGCGTTGTTCAGCGCGCTTGCGCCGTCGGTAAAGGCTACCGTTCCGGTTGGCGTCGTGAAGGCTGGAGGCGTAGTGCATCCGTTGATCACGCAATTCTGCACCGCCGAAAGCTGCGCGCTGGGAGCTACCAGTGCGCTCAGCATCAGCTGCGTACCGTAGTCGACCGAGCTTCCTGGCCCGTTGCCGGAGCCGGTGGTGGAGTAGTAATTGCCCGAGAAGATGTTGAAGTTGATGCCCGGCGTCTCAGGGTTGATGGTGATCTGCGTCTTGGTCGAAGTGCTCGACGCGTTGCTCGAGTCGCCGCCGTATTGGGTCCACACGTTGTAGGTACCGCCCGGCAGGGTGCTTACGCTGCCAGAGTAGCCCCCGCTGGTCAGTGTGAAGATGTTCTGTCCTTGCTGCCCCTGCTCGGTGCTGTCGGCCAGCAGTGCAACGTTGCCGGTGGGCGTGCCGCTGCCCGAGGTCTCTGAGACAGCTCCGCTGAAGGTGATCGCGGTTCCGTGGGCATACGTGGCCTGAGCCGGGCTCAGCGCATTCAGCGTGGTCTGAGTTGCGGCCAACTTCACGTTGCCCCAGTTGGTCACCAGCACATTGGCGTCGATGGTGCCCAGGCCGGTGGCCAGATCGTAGCCCGTTCCGGCGTTGTACTGGGGTGTCGAACCCGTTCCAATCTGCCCTTCGGTGATGCTGCCCAGCACGATGGAGTTCGATGACGGCGGGGCAATGCAGTTGGTCGTATCCGTAGGTGCATATTCGCAAGGCACTGTATTGGTGCCCACCGTCACGTCGTGGAAGGCCGCCGGGTACTGTGCCGCTAGCGGATACAGCACCGTGTTCGCCTGCCCCTGGCGTCCGTACTTCTGGTTGACCAGCGCCATGATGCCGGCAAACGAGGGCGACGAAGCCGAGGTGCCGCCGACGCCATAGATTTGCACAGATCCGCCGTTGACCTGCGTGCAATCCCCATCCGTGGCGCAGATCGGATAGTAGCTGTCATTGACGCCGCTCGATGCGAACAACGATACGTCGGGCAGATCGCGCACGCCGTCGGCCGGGGTGAGCGCCGCTTGCCAAGTCGGCTTCGGATAGCCGGTCGGCGTAACGGAGCAATAGCCTGTCGTACTGTTGTAGGTGTTGCTGCTGCAAATGGCGGCGTTGCTGGCTCCGCCGCTGCCGGCGGCCATGCTCGTAGCCAGGTCTCCGCTCAACGTATATTCGCTCAGGATGTTCAGCCCATATTGGCTGTCGTTCCACGGCTGCTCGGGAATATAGCCTTGGATGGATGCTGTCGGCGTGGCATTGCTGGCGGTGGTGTTCCAGTAGGTGGCCAGTTGATTGTTCAAGGCGGTCGTGGAAGTGCTGTTGTACTGGCTGTAATAAAAGTCCGTGCCGCCCACGGCCACGTTGTACGGCGTCGAGGCAAAGCCGTTCACCGCCTGTCCGTCTACGGCGTAGTACTGCGAATTATCGTCGTCGCACCCTGCCGAGCCGCTATCGCCGGTGGAAACCATCACCGTGATGCCCTGTGCCGCCGCCTGCTCCCACAATCCGCTCAAGAAGGAGTTTTCCGAGCCAAGGTAATACTCGCACTGGCCAAAGCTGATGCTCATCACCGGCGCGATGTTGCTGTAGACTGCGCGCTCGGCCGCGAGTTCGAGGCCGTTGGAGAGCGCCGTGTCAGCGGCAATCACCAGATCGACGGTGGCGCTGGGCGCAACCGCGCCAGACCACTCCACATCGAGATACGCTTCCACCGAATCGTAGTTGGGGCCGTCGTAATTGCTGATTCCGTCCACACCTGGATCGTCGCCATCGATAATCACTTGCGGCGGATTGGCGGTGAGGCCAAACAGAGTGCGGAACTGGTTCACCAGCCCGACATTGATGTTGGAGTCGTTGATGATGGCGATGGCCTGCCCGGCGCCGTTGACGCCCGCTGTATAAAGCGGTTTCAAATCGTACTGAACCGCATAGTCGGCCGGCGACAGCACAAAATTGTAGTTGGCCGGATTCACGGTCCCGGAGCCGATCGTCCACTGCGGCGTGGCCTTGCCCGTCTTCGGATCGTAGCTTGCCTTGCCCAGCTTGTGGGCATAGCTCTTCAGCCGGAAATTGTTGAGCGAAACAAAACCACCCAACACCGGGGCCAGAGCCGAGGGAATCTTCGGGTCGGTCGCGTTGGCGTAGTGCGTCTCGCCGTTCACCTGGTACTTGTGAATCTGCGTATGGAAGGCCGAGCGCATCTGCGCCACGCTGCCTGAGATCTCCATCGTCAACTTGCCCGGGTTCACCTTCGCCACGCTAAAGCCGTGCCCGGTCAACCATGTCTGCAGGGCTGCAATATCTTGGTCCGAGGGGCCGAACTGCTTGCCAAACTCATCCGGCGTGAGCCACTTGTGGTAGTTAGCTGAGCCGGGCGTGTGCTGGTCCGCGATGAGCTGCTTCAGCGCCGCCTCCTGGCTGTCGCTGCGCTTCAGATACAGATGCATCCGCTCCAGCGGCAGGCTGTCGGGCGCGGCTCCGCGATCGTTACTGGCGTTGGCCAGCGGATGAACGGTCCCCTTCAATGTGACCAATTGCTGGTCGTTGATGGAGTCCGTGACGCGGTTCAACGGTGCTGTGGCCTGCTGGGACGGCAATGAAGCCGCGCAAAATAGCAGGCCTGCAAGCAGGCTGACAGAGAGTGAGCGCAGTTTCGGCATGGTTGTTTCCTGGCCCTTTCATTGTGCAAAACCCCGGGGGAGGGGAAGAGTTGCTGTGACCACCGCTTTTCTTTCCGGCACCCCATACCGGAATTTCAGCGGCGGCAGTCCTGCATCTGGTGCAATCATACGTCGGCAGAGGGGATGGCTGGCTCAACGGGAGTCTTCCGGCTGCATCCTGCGCACGGTCTGGGCGTTTTACAGCGGATCGGCCGCTGTTTGCTTCTCAAGACCTTGCTTGACGGAACTCATTCCGGCAACTGGTTCCAGCACATTGAAGCGCAGGGTTCCCTTCTGCCACCGATTTCGATCTAACAGTTATCTGGACGATTTTTGAGCGTTCCGGTTGACACAGGGTCTGGTAAGGATGTTGTCTGGTCGGAGCCGTACTGAGGAAAGAACTTTCTTGCGCTTTTTTCTGCCGCCGGGCAGACTATTGATTCGGCAATTAAATACTGTCAGGGTGCCCCATCCATTTCCGCGTTTTTTGCGGAAATGGGTGGGAATGCGATGTCACTGTTTTCTTGCCGGATCAATAATACAGGGGCTGGTGTCAAACGTCGCATCCCTGCGCCAGCGCGCATTTTCCATCTAATACAGGCTGCGAAACTCTGCAAGCAATGGGTTTGAAATTGCAATAGACAATAGTTTTCCTATCGTATATGATTCGTCTTTCCTGGGTGAAAGACCAAAACCTGGGTCACAGCTATGCGCGCATCAATCTTTATTACTTGCTATAACGATACTCTTTACCCGGAGACCGGTCGAGCTGTCGTCTCGCTGCTGGAACGGCTGGGCGTGGAACTGGACTTCCATCCCGGCCAGACCTGTTGCGGCCAGATGCACTCCAACACCGGATTCCGCGGCGAGGCCTTCTCTCAGGCCAAACGCTTCATCCGCATGTATCGGGACACTGAAACAATTGTCATTCCGTCCTCGTCCTGCGTCGCCATGATTCGCGACCAGTATCCCACGCTGCTTCGCGAGCTGGGCAACGAGGCTCTGCGCAACGAGTTCCATGCCCTGCTGCCGCGCATCTTCGAGCTCAGCGAGTTCCTCATCGACAAGCTGGGCGTGGAGGACGTGGGCGCATACTTCCCGCATCGCGTCACCTATCATGCCAGTTGCCACAGCCTGCGCGGCCTGAATCTGGGCGACCGGCCCATGCGGCTGTTGCGCAAGGTGCGTGGCATCGATCTGGTGGAAATGCCGAATATCGACCGCTGTTGCGGCTTTGGCGGCACATTCTCGGTGAAGAACGCTGAGGTCTCCTCCGCCATGCTGGCTGCCAAGCTGCAAGATATGCTTTCCACCAAAGCTGAGTTCTGCACCGCGGTCGATAACAGCTGCCTCATGCATCAGGGCGGCGCTTTGCATCGCCAGTATCTGGGCATGAAGACCATTCATATGGCCGAGATTCTGGCCAGCACCGACCTGCTGCAAGCCGAGGTGTCCGAATGAGCCACGCTGCCTCAAACCAACCCATTCTCGACCCCCGCCATGCGCTGCCCTTTCCCAAGGCCGTGCTGCCCGTGCTGCGCAATCCGCAGTTGCGCAAGAACGTGGCCCACGCCATCGACGTGATCCAGTCCAAGCGCGCCAAGCTGGTTGCGGAGAAGACCGACTGGCAGGAGTTGCGTACCGCTGCCGATGCCATGCGCATGCATGTGCTGGAGAATCTGGGCGCGTATCTTGAACAGTTCGAGCAGCGCTGCACCGAGCGCGGCGGCATTGTGCACTGGGCCGCCGACGCCGATGAGGCCCGCCGCATTGTGCTCGACATTCTGCGCGAAGAGAAGGCCAGCGAGGTCATCAAGATCAAGACCATGACCTCGGCCGAGATTCAGCTCAATCCGTATCTCGACACCAATGGCGTCAAGGCCTACGAGACCGATCTGGCCGAGATCATTCTGCAACTCGGCGAGCAGGAGCCTTCGCACATCGTTGTGCCTGCGCTGCATGTCAATCGCAGCCAGGTGCGCGAAATCTTCTCCCGCACCATGGGCCTCAAGGATCTCTCGGACGAACCCAGGGAGCTGACCAATGCCGCGCGTCATTATCTGCGCCGTAAGTTTCTTGAGATTCCCACCGCCATCAGCGGCGCTAACTTCCTCGTTGCTGAGACCGGTGCGGTGGCCGTCGTCGAGTCAGAAGGCAACGGCCGCATGTGCCTCACGCTGCCCAAGGCCATGATCACCATCGCCGGCATTGAGAAGGTGCTGCCCCGCTTCCAGGATCTTGAAGTTGTGCTGCAACTGCTGGGCCGCTCTGCCACTGGCGAGCGCATGAACCCCTACAACTCCATCTGGACCGGCGTTACGCCCGGCGATGGCCCCGAGCGCTTCCACGTGATCCTGCTCGACAACGGCCGCTCGTCGATTCTGGCCAGCGAGCACGAACGCCAGACGCTGAAGTGCATCCGCTGCGCGGCCTGCATGAACGCCTGCCCCGTCTATCGGCAGACTGGCGGTCATGCCTACGGCTCGGTCTATCCTGGCCCCATCGGCGCCATCCTGACTCCGCAGCTGATGCAGATGAACTACGCGCAGTCGCTGCCTTACGCCTCTTCGCTGTGCGGCGCCTGCTACGAGGTTTGCCCGGTCAAGATCAACATTCCCGAGGTGCTGCTGGATCTGCGCGCGCAGGTAACCAACCGCGAACGCAAGGATCTGAAGCGCTTCTTCGATCCCATGTATCTCGGCCTTCGCGTCGCCAATCTACTGTTTTCGCGCGCATGGCTGTTTCACACGGCGCAGTTCTTCGGCCGCATTGGCCTGGGGCTCTTCACGGGCTCCGACGGTTGGATACACTGGCTGCCCAGCGTCGGCGGCAAGTGGACGCAGACCCGCGACCTGCGCGGCCTGCCCAGCCAGACCTTCCATGAGTGGTGGGCGGCGCGTAACAAGGAGGCCCAATGACCACGGCAGTTTCCTCACGCAAGAAGATCTACGACCGCATTCGCTCGGCCACCAAATCCGTGGCCAAAAACGATGCCGCGCGTGCCGAGGCCTACGCCGCTTTGCCGCGTCCTTACGTCCATACGGGCCAACTCAGCCGCAAGCAGACGCTGGATCTGATGATCGAGCGCCTGCGCGAGTACGAAGCCGGCGTTACCGAGACCACGCCAGCTGAGTTGCCGGCTGCCATCGCCCAAAAGCTGGCAGCGAGCGGCCATCGCAAGTTTGTTGTTCCTCCCGCGCTGCCCGCCGAGTGGCTTGCCGCCGGCTATGAATGGAAGGTCGATAACGGCCTCGCCTCCGAAGAGATTGAAACGGCGGAAGGCGTAGTGACCGCGGCATTTTGCGCCGTCGCTGACTCCGGCACCATCGTCCTTCACCACTCCGCATCGGAAGGCCGGCGCGTTATCAGCCTCTTGCCAGACTTCCACCTCTGCATCCTGCGCACCAGCCAGATCGTCGAGACCCTTCCGGAGTACTTCCGCCGCTGTGCGCAACCTCCAGCACTGGCCACCACCATCTCCGGGCCCAGCGCCACAGCCGACATCGAAATGACCCGCATCAAGGGGGTCCATGGGCCGCGCTTTCTTGAGGTCATTCTGGTAAACGACGAGGAAGCTCGCTGATTTTTGAGTACTACGTTAACCTGCTTTCCATCGTCTATGATGGTTGCTGATTCCTGGCAGCCATTTTGACGATGGTTTCAGGCGGATTCAGAGCAATGTCGTGCAGTACCGATGCGGCATCCTGTTGCTCTACCGGATCAATGCAGGGAGATGCGCAAGTGGCCAAAGCAAAAATCAAGCGGCTGTACCTGATTCCAATTCTCTCCAAAGCGCTCGATGTCATCGAGCTGCTGGAGCAGGATCATACCTCTCTGTCTCTCGAAGACGTCTACCAGAAGACCCGCATCTCGAAGACCAGCGTCTACCGCATTCTCAAGACCCTGGCGCATCGCGGTTACGTGGCCCAATCGCAGAACGGCCAGTACCGGCTGGTTTCGCGCCCGCGCCGCCTGCGCTTTGGCTTTGCCGTGCAGAGCGCCGACATGCCCTTTCCCCAGGCCGTAGCGCAGAGCGTTACCGCTGCCGCCGCCTCCGCCGGCGTCGAGCTCATCGTGCTCGACAACCGTTACGATGCCGACATCGCCATCCACAACGCCGAGGAACTGGTCGCCAAACGCGTTGACATCGTTCTCGAGTTCCAGGTGGAAGAAGCCGTCGCTCCGCGTATTGCGCACATCTTCAAGAAAGCTGACATTCCACTCATCGCCATCGATGTGCCCCACCCCAACGCCACGTACTTCGGTGTGGATAACTTCGAGGCCGGTTACGAGGTGGGCGCGGTGCTGGTCAAGCACGCGCAGACCAGATGGAAGGGCAAGGTCGATCGCGTCATCGGAGTCGGCTTTAATGAGGCGGGCAGCTTCGTCCAGAGCCGTATCTACGGCGCCTTTGACAGTATCCGCGCCCGCATGACAGAGATTCCCGCTGACCGCTTCCTGCAGATCGATGGCCGCGGCATGCGCGACTTCAGCCGCATGGCCATGCGCGAAGTGCTCCAGTCGCATCAGCCTGGCGAACGCATCCTGGTGGCCGCCGCTACTGACTCCAGCGCCCTCGGCGTGCTCGATGCAGCCCGCGAGTTAAACTGCGAATCCGACCTCGCGATCGTGGGGCAGGATTGTATTCCCGAAGTCGTCGAAGAGATGCTCAAAGGTTCCAGCGCTCTCATCGGCTCCATCTCGCACGACGTTGAAACCTACGGTCCGCGCCTTATTCAGCTGGGTATTGCCTTGCTGCGCGGCAACATCGTGCCGCCGTACAACTACGTGCGCCATCACGCCGTTACCCCGGAGACCCTGGTGGATGTGCAGCCGGCTCCCGGCCTTCCGCAGCTCGAGGGCGTGGTGGCCGAGCTGGAAGCCAATTGAGCGCCATCTCCGCGGATGGCTCACACGAGCCGCTAGAGTTTCTTACCGCTGGCTCTACAGGCCGGCCTAGTCCTGCTTTGCCTTGAACGGAGATTGAACCGCCGCCATGCAACAACCTGCACGCATCGCCATCGACCTCGGAGCGCAAAGCTGCCGCGTCTCACTGCTGCGCTGGATAGCCGGTAAGCCTTCTATCGAAGTGGTTCATCGCATCTCCAACGGCCCGGTCCGCCAGGGCGACTCACTGCACTGGGAGTTGGATCGCATTCTCTTAGGCCTTGAAGAGGGCTTGCGCAAGGCTGCCGCAATTGCCCCGGAAGGCATTGCCTCCATCGCCGTCGATTGCTGGGGCGTGGACTACGTCCGCCTCGCGCCCGACGGCAAGCCGCTCCACCAGCCCTTTTGCTATCGCGACGAGCGCACCGGCGCCACCAAGGAGGCGGCTGACAAGATCCTTGCGCCCTTTGACATCTACCAGATCACCGGCGCCATCCCGGTCCGCCTCAATACGGCTTATCAGCTCATGGCCGACCCGGCCGCGCACATCGATCCCGCCACGCCCTGGGTCATGATGCCCGAGTACATTCTTATGTGGCTCGGCGCACGCCGCGTCTCGGAGTACACCCACGCCACGCACACCGGCCTGGTCGATCTCAAGACCCGCGACTGGTCGGCGGAGGTCTTCACCAAGCTCGGCCTCTCGCTGGAAGCTGCGCCGCCCATCGTTCGTGCTGGCACGGTTGTTGGTAAGCTCTCCGGACCGCTGGCCTCGCTGGCCGCATTCGCCGATACCCAGCTCATCGTGCCCGCCTGCCACGACACCGCATCGGCCATCGCCGGCATTCCAGCCGACATGAGCACCAAGGCTTACATCAGCTCCGGCACCTGGTCGCTGGTCGGCACCCGCACCACCACGCCCTGCACCACGCAGCAGGCCTTCGATTCCGGCTACACCAACCTGGGCGCGGCCACCGGCGACCTGCTCTTCCACTCGCTCATCAACAGCATGTGGGTGCTGCAGCAGTGCATGGAAGGTTGGGAAGCGGAAGGACGCGGCTGGAAGATCGAAGATATTGTCCATGATGCCGGAGAGGTCGCCATCTCCACCGGCATCGTCGATATGGACGCCGAGCCGCTCATGCTCGACTCCGACATGCCCAACCGTATCAACAACGAGCTGGCCCGCCGAGGCTTTGACACCGTGCCCGACGTGGCCGGCAACGAGCCCATCTTCGCGCGCATCATCTTTGAGAGCCTCTCGGTGCGTTATGCTGCCGCGCTGGCCGCGCTCGAGCAGATGCTCGGCTGCAAGCTCACCGGCATTCACATGCTGGGCGGCGCCAACCGCAACAAGCTGCTCATCCGCCTCACCGAAGAGCGCACTGGGCTGCCCATTGAAGTCGGCCAGACCGAGTCCACCACGGTCGGCAACTTCGCCGTGCAGCTGGCCTCTGCCGATGCCGCTGGAAACCCCATCCGCGCCGACGACGTGCGCAAATGGGCCACCATCCTGTGTGAGGCGTAGACAAACAGAGAATTCGCCAGACTAACGTTACAAAGATCATGCCCCTTGCGCAATGCGCAAGGGGCATGATCTTTGTAGAACAGTTCTCCACTTGGTATAGAGTTTCGGGTGCCCCATCCATTTCGCAGGTTTTATCGCGAAATGGGTGGGAAGCCTACACCCTGTCTAAGGGCCGAATCAATAACATGCTGCCGCGCTGACTCACAGAAACGTCAAAATCGCCGGGCTTCCCACCGCCGTATACTGCCCCGTGAACTTGAGCTGGCCAGTTCCATGATCGATCCGGAAGGTCGCAATGGAATCGCTGAGCTGGTTGCAAACGTAAAGAAACTCCCCGCCGGGCGCAATCGAGAAATGCCGTGGATAGTCGCCCATCGTCGACACCTCGCCGAGCGGATGCAGCATTCCGCCGCCGCCGACTGCGAAGATCGCAATCGTGTCATGCAGGCGGTTGACACAGTAAACAAACCTTCCGTCCTTCGAAACCAGAATCTCCGATGTATAGCTGGTTCCTGCAAATCCACTGGGCAGTGTTGAGAGCGTCTGCTTTTCTGTCAGGCCTCCATTCTGCTGGTCGAAGTGGAACAACACCACCGTCGATGCCTCTTCCTGCAGCAAATAGAGCCAGTGCCCATTGGGATGAAAGGCAAAGTGGCGCGGCCCGTCTCCGGAGGGCAGGGAAGTGTACGGTGTCGCGGCCGGCGTCAGCGTTCCCGTTGCCGCATCGAAGCGATACACGTAGATGCGATCCTGTCCCAGGTCCGACTGCAGTACGAACCGGTTCTGTGGATCGGGCGCAATCATGTGTGCATGGGGCTTGTCGTGCCCGCTGTGCGCAAAGCTTCCCAACGGTGCATTTGTCGCGCTCTTGCCGCTAATGGCATCCGTATCCCTGTGCGTGTCCACTGCGTCGCCCAGCCGTCCATCGGCGAGCACCGGTAGAACGGCGATGCTACCTCCTGCATAGTTGGCTACAAACGCGAACCTGCCCGTTGCATCCAGGCTCATGTGCGCGGGTCCGGCTCCCTGCGAGCTCACAACATTCAGCTCGTGCAGCGCGCCGGTGGTCTCGTCCACACCAAACGCGGTTACCGATCCGCTGCCGCCTTCGAAGGTAGTCACCTCGTTGATGGCGTAAAGATATTTCCGGCTGGGGTGAATCGCGATCCACGACGGATTCGGCGTCTTTGCCGCCAACTTCCTGTTCAGCAGTTCACCGGTGCGCGGGTTCAACTCGAATAGGAAGATTCCTTCGCCGTTGCCGCCTCCATCCATCTTGGTTGTATACGTGCCCACATAGGCAAAGATCTTTCTCTCTGCGCTCTGCTGCGCCACGCCGTGCATAGCTCCAGCCAGTGCCGCCGCTGTCGCGCCCTTCACAAACTGCCTGCGTGTGGTTGCCTGCAACACCGCATCCTTCATCCATTCGCTGCTCATTGTCCGACCTCCCTTATTTCTTGTCGATCTATCTATTGATCCGGCCCTCCAATAGAAGCCCCGTGCCCCATCCATTTCGCAGGTTTTATCGCGAAATGGGTGGGAAACCTACACACTATTTATGGCCGGATCAAGAAAGCACCATCCACAACCCCGCAGCCAGCGCCAGAGAGACCACTGAGATCAGCGTCTCGCAAACCGACCACGTCTTGAAAGTATCCACCACGCTCAGACCGTAGTACTCCTTCACCAGCCAGAAGCCTCCGTCGTTCACGTGCGAAAAGATCAGCGCGCCGCCGCCGGTCCCAATCGCCAGCAGCTCCGGATGCGGGCAGCCGGCCTGCGCTGCAATCGGCGCAATGATGCCTGCTGCCGTGGTCATCGCCACCGTCGAGGAACCCGTTGCCAACCGCACCAGTGCGGCCAGCAGCCACGCCAGCAGCAGTAACGGCATTTGGCTGTGCAGCGCCACGGTGATGATGGCCGTCGCAACGCCGCTATCGCTCAGCACGCGCCCGAAGCCGCCGCCTGCGCCGATCAGCAGCGTAATCGCCGCCGTTGGCGCCAGACACTCGTTGCTGAACTTGAGAATCGTCGCGCGCGAGAACCCCTGCATCATGCCCAGCGTTGCAAAGCTGAACAGCGCGCCGATCAGCAGCGCTATATCGTCGTTACCCGCAAGGTGCAGGAAGCTATTCAGTCCGCTGCCTGCGCGCGTAATTCCATCGGCCCAACTGCCTACCAGCATCAGCAATACTGGCAACACAATCGCCAGTACGCTCAGCCCGAAACTCGGCAGCTTGCGCTTTTCGTCGTGCGCCGTCAGCTGCTCGGCCATTGCATTTTCGCCTGTCGTGCTCACATGCGGTGAAATCAGCTTCGCATAGAGCGGACCAGCAATGATCGCTGTTGGAATGCCTATCAGCAGCGCGAAGAATATGGTGCGCCCAATGTCGGCGTGATAAGCCGTGGCCGCCAGCATGGCCGCCGGATGCGGAGGCACCAGCCCATGCACGACAGAGAGCCCAGCCAGCATCGGCAAACCGGCCAGCACAATCGGCGTCTTCGTCCGCCGCACCACCGTGAACAGAATAGGAACCAGCAGGACGAAGCCCACCTCAAAGAACGCAGGCAGTCCGACGATCATGGCGATGGTCATCATCGCCCAGGGCACGCGTTTTTCGCCGAAGACGCGCACCAGCGTGAAGGCGATCTGCTCTGAGGCGCCCGACTCGGCCATCATCTTGCCCAGCATCGTGCCCAGACCGACGACCACGGCGATATGCCCCAGCGTTCCGCCCACGCCGCTTTCAAACGAGTGGATCACCGTCGCCAGCGGCATCCCTGCCGCAGCAGCCAGCGCCAGCGAGGCCAGCAGCAGCGTCACCACCGGGTTCAGCTTGGCAAACGCGATCAGCGCGATCAGTCCAAGGACGGAGAGCAGCGCCGCAACAAGAAGATACAAGCTGTGTGCATCGATCATAGGCAGAAAACCATGGCTCCAGAAAATCCCGCGAGTAAATCGCCGTGGGTCGCGGGGAAGAATGCAAATCCGTTCAGTGACGTAGGTCAGGCAAACGGGAGAACAGAATAAATAGTTGGAAAGCGCGGCGTCTCTGTTGATCCGGCCCTCAAATAAAAGCACTGTGCCCCATCCATTTCGCAGGCTCTATCGCGAAATGGGTGGGAAGCCTAGGCACTACTTAAGGGTCGGATCAATAACGTGCCACTTCTTTGTAGGCTACGCAGTCGATCTCAACTTTGCAATCCACCACCATGCTGGACTGCACGCACGACCGCGCCGGCGGGTTCGCGCCGAAGTACTGTTTGAAGACCCCGTTGAAGGCCGCAAAGTCCCGCGCATCGTCCAGCCAAACGCCGCAACGCACCACATGTTCCGGTCCGTAGCCGGCCTCGGAAAGAATCGCCAGCAGGTTCTCGATCGCCTGCCGCGTCTGCTGCACAATGTTGGTTCCCACCACCTCGCCGTTCACCATCGGCGTCTGCCCTGAGACGTACAGCCATCCGCCCGCCTCCACCGCGCGCGCAAACGGCAGGTGCTGCCCGCCCGCGCCGGAACCGCCTTCCACTCCATACCGTTGGATGCTCATCGTAGTGTGTGCTCCTTCAATCTCACCGTCAGGATATACGCTTAATCTATACGGCGTCGCCAGCCTCAGACGGACTCTGACGCCGATGCAGACAAAGCCTATCTTCGTGAGGATTGACCGATGAGCACCGCAGACACCGCCAGCCGAACCTCTTTATCCGCTATCTCGCCACTCAACAAAGGCATCGGGAGCATGGGTGCGGCAAGCACGCCAGAGCAGATCGCAGCTCTCGGTTGGAATCTCCTCCGCGAAGACCTCAGCCTGCCCTGCGCCGTGCTCTCCGCAGGCAAGCTCCGCCACAACCTAGACTGGATGCGCCGTTTCATCGATGCTTACGGCCTGAAGCTCGCCCCACACGGCAAAACCACCATGGCGCCGCGGCTCTTCCAGATGCAGATCGAGAGCGGTGCATGGGGCATCACGCTGGCCACCGCGCACCAGACGCAGGTCGCCGCAGCGCACGGCATCCGTCGCGTCCTGATGGCCAACCAACTCGTCGGCCGCCGCAACATGGAAATCGTCTCTGAATTGCTGGCCGATCCGGGCTTCGAGTTCTATTGCCTGGTTGACTCTGCCGATCTTCTGGATCAGCTGGGCGCATTCTTTGCCGCACGCGGTCAGCAGGTCAATGTCCTGCTCGAACTTGGCGTCGATGGCGGCCGTGCTGGCGTGCGCGATCAGGTGCAGATGGAAGCGGTGCTTGCCGCGCTCGACCGTTCGAGTCACTCGGTGGTTCTTGCAGGAGTCGAGATCTACGAAGGCGTACTCAAGGAGGAGGCTGCGATCCGTGCCTTTCTGGACCGCGCTGTTTCTGTCACGCGCGATCTGCTTGCCCAGGGCCGCATCCGCCGCTCTCCGGCGTTGCTCTCCGGCGCGGGCTCGGCCTGGTACGACGTGGTGGCTGAGGTCTTCTCCGTAGCGGGATTCGGCGCAGCGATCGAGATCGTGCTTCGTCCCGGCTGCTACCTGACGCACGACGCCGGCGCTTACCGAGAGGCGCAGAATCGCATCCTCGCCTCCAACCCCATCGCCCGCCAAATGCACTCCGGCCTCGAGCCTGCTCTCCACGTCTGGGCCTATGTGCAATCCATCCCCGAGCCCGGCCGCGCCATCCTCACCCTGGGCAAGCGCGACGCCGCCTTCGATTCCGGCCTGCCCATCCCCGCGCTCCACTATCGTCCCGGCAATGCCGCTCCACAGCCTGCGCCGCCGCACTGGGAGCTTACGAAGATGATGGATCAGCACGCTTACCTCAAGATCGTTGCCGGCGACGATGTGCGCGTGGGCGACATGATCGCCTGCGACATCGCCCACCCCTGCCTCACCTTCGACAAATGGCGTGTACTGCCCATCGTTGACGAACACTATCGGGTGGTCGATCTTGTCAAAACGTTTTTCTAGTTTTTTGACCGGCGAAGCCGACCCACAGGAAGATAATTCGGCCCCTTGGGAATAAAACTCTGGGTGCCCCAGGTCCCGATTCTGGGACCTGGGAAAGCACGAACTCATTGTGCGAATTTTTGTTGTCGGAGACCTGGCTTGGTGTGGAGATGCGAATCTCTGACACGGGATAGCGTCTACTCCCGCACTGCTACCGCGCCCACTGCTGCTTCAATCAGATCCAGCGCTTCATCCGGCAACACTACGCCAACCGCGCGCACGTTGTCGGCAATCTGCTCGGGCCGAGACGCGCCGATGATCGCCGAAGACACCTCCGGCCTGCGTAACACCCATGCTAGCGCCAGCTGCACCATCGTCAAGCCAAGTTCGGCAGCAATCGGCTTCAACTTTCCGACCGCCTCCAGCAGATAGTCGGAGCGGAAGTGCCGTCCCGCCGTCTCCATGAACTGGTTCATCTCCGAGCTGGCCGCGCGGCTACCCGCCGGTGGTGGCTCGCCCGGCTTGTACTTCCCCGTGAGCACGCCATGCGACAACGGTGAAAACGCCAGATTGCCAATGCCGTTCCGCGCGCAGGCGGCAAAAACGCCGGCCTCCGGTTTGCGCCACAGCATGGAGTATTGCGGCTGGCTGGAGCAGAAGGCCGTCAAGCCCGCGCTCTGGGCAACCTGTGCTGCCGCATCGATTTGCTCCGCGTTCCACTCGCTGAAGCCGATGCCGCGCACCTTGCCGGCCTTCACCGCATTGTCGAGCGCCGTCAGCGTCTCCTCCAGCGGCGTCTCCTTGTCGAAACGGTGGCATTGGTAGAGGTCGATCGTCTCCACGCCGAGCCGTTCCAGTGAACGGTCCAGTTGCTTCTCGATCTGTGCCGCTGAAAGCCCATGATCCGGCTCGTCGCCGACAGGGAAGTAGAGCTTGGTGGCAATCATGTAACGGTCGCGCGCATAAGGCTTCAGCGCCTCGCCCAGCACGCGTTCCGCCTCGCCCGCGCCGTACTGGTTGGCGGTGTCGAAGAGCCTGATGCCGTGGTCCAGCGCCGCCTGAATGCAGCCGATGGCCTGCGCCCGGCCCACGCCTCCAGCCACGGTCAGCCACGTTCCAAAGCTCAACTCGGTAACTTCCAACGGCCCATTGCCCAGCCTGCGCGTCTTCATCGTCTTCCTTTCGCGTTCTGCTGATCCGGTACTGTCAGTGTGGGAAGCCGCTTACCCCATCGGCTGCACAGTGCCTTTGCCCAGAATCTCTTCAGCGCGCGCCAGCCAGCCTCTGTCGGCGGTCACGCTCATCGCCTCCGGTTCCAGCACCACCGCGTACTCGCCCTTCTTTTCAAGATTTAGCATGATCTTGCCCGGCCCCGGCGCTGCATCCGCCACGGCCTTCAATTGCTCAAACATGGCTTCGCTGGCGTTGTCCAGATTGATGCGGATACGAATGCCCGTGGGCAGCTTGATCTGCACCGCTTCCAACGGCGTCACACCGCTGATGGCGATCTTTGGCGGCGTGTCCTCGTCGCCCATCAACATGCCGCGTACCAGCACGGGTGCTTCAATCTTCAGTTGCTCCTGCAGCCGTTCGTAGTCGCGCGCAAAGCAGATGATGTCGATCTTGCCGAGCGCATCTTCAAGCGCGCCCATGGCGTAGAGCTTGCCATCGCGCTTGCTCTTCTGCACGCGCAGGCCCACCAGTTGCCCGGCCACCTGGAGTTCGTCGGCCGGGTCGGTCTCCTTGCCCCAGCGCCGCTCTGGTGGCTTGCGCTCCAAGGCCTCAGCCGTCGAAATTACTCCGGGCAGGTTCTTCAGCTTTTCCGCATATTTGTCCAGCGGATGGCCCGACACGTAGAAGCCCAGCACTTCCTTCTCGTTCGTCAGCCGCTCGCCTTCTTCCCATTCGGGCACGCGCGGCAGGTCGTCGCCGGCCTTGGACTTCGGCGCGCTCTCTTCAAACAATCCGAAGAGCCCGGCCTGCCCTTGTTCAGCGTCTTTCTGCGCCTTCTGTGCGCGCTCCATCGCCTTGTCCACGGCAGCCATCAGCGGGCCGCGCTTGCCCAGCGCGTCCAGCGCGCCGGCCTTGATCAGCGACTCGATCACGCGCTTGTTCATCACGCGCAGGTCCACCTTCTCGCAGAACTCCCACAGACTGCTGAAGCGTCCGCCCAGTTCTGTGCGCGCCTTGATGATCGACTCAATCGCGTTGCCGCCCACGTTCTTTACCGCAGCCAGGCCGAAGCGGATCGCCTCTCCGTGCGGTGTGAACTGCGCAAGCGAAATCTGCACGTCCGGCGGTTCCACCGAGATGCCCATCTCCTTGCACTCGGCAATGTACTTCACCACGTTCTCCGGCTTCGAGGTTTCCGACGTCAGCAGCGCCGACATGAACTCCGTCGGATAGTGCGTCTTCAAGTACGCCGTCTGATAGCTCACCAATCCATAGGCGGCCGAGTGCGACTTGTTGAAGCCGTAGCCGGCAAACTTCTCCATCTGGTCGAAGATCTCGGTCACCACCGCCTTCGGATGCCCATTAGCCACCGCGCCGTCAACGAAGCGTGTGCGCTGCTTGGCCATCTCCTCGGGCTTCTTTTTGCCCATGGCGCGGCGCAGCAGATCGGCTTCGCCCAGCGAGTAGCTGGCCAGCACGTTGGCAATCTGCATCACCTGCTCCTGGTAAACCATCACGCCCAGGGTCTCTTTCAGCACGCCTTCGAGCGGCGGCAGCGCGTACTCCACCTTGCGTCGGCCCCACTTGCGCTCGATAAAGTCATCCGTCATGCCGCCCTGGATCGGGCCCGGCCGGAACAGCGCCGTCAGTGCGGTCAGCTCTTCCAACTTCTCCGGCTTGTAGCGGCGCAGCATATCGCGCATACCCGTCGATTCAAACTGGAAGACGCCCGAGGTCAGCGCCGCCTGAAAGACCTTTTTGTAGGTCTCTTCGTCGTCCAGAGGGATCTGCTCGATGTCCACCTTTTCGCCGCGGCTGTGTTCAATCAACCGTAGGCAATCGTCAATCACCGTCAGCGTGGTCAGGCCCAGGAAGTCAAACTTCAGCAGGCCCATCTTGTCTACTGACTTCATGTCGTAGGCGGTAACAATTTCGTCGTTCTTTGTCCTGGCGACCGGCACCAGCTCGGTGAGCGCGCGCGGCGCAATCACCACCGCCGAGGCATGTACTCCCTGCCCGCGCACCAGTCCCTCCAGCTTCTTGGCCGTGTCAATCAGGTTGCGTACCGTGGCGTCGCTGTCGTAGGCCTTCTTCAGGTCCACAACCTCTTCGAGCGCCCTATCGATGGTCATGCCCACCGTGGCCGGAATCAGCTTGGCGATCTTGTCCACGTCGCCGTAGGGCAGATCCAGCGCGCGGCCGCAATCCTTGATGGCGGCCTTGGCGGCCATGGTGTTGAAAGTGATGATCTGGCTCACCTGTTCGCGGCCGTACTTGCGCACCACGTAGTCGTACACTTCGCCGCGCCGGTTCATGCAGAAGTCCACGTCGATATCGGGCATGGACACGCGCTCCGGATTCAGGAAGCGCTCAAACAGCAGCACGTTCTGCATGGGGTCGATGTTGGTGATCTCCATGCTGTAGGCCACCAGCGATCCAGCGCCCGAGCCGCGCCCCGGACCCACCGGAATGCCGTGGTCCTTGGCGTACTTGATGAAGTCCCACACGATCAGGAAGTAGCCCGAGTAGTGCATCTGGTGGATGATGCCGATCTCGTAGTTCAGCCGAGCTTCGTAAGCGCTCATGGCCGTGCGCAGCTTGCCCTGGGTCTCGAGATTCTTGATCTGCGTATCCACGCGCTTTTGGAAGCCGCGGCGGCACACCTCTTCAAAGTAGCTGTCGATGGTGTGGCCTTCCGGCACGTCGAACTGCGGAAACGGATCGTCCACCGGATGCAGCTTCAGGTTGCAGCGCTCGGCAATCTCCATGGTCCGCTCGGTCACGCCGGGCGAATCGGGAAACAGCCGCTCCATCTCTTCTGCGCTCTTGACAAAGAACTGATCACTGTCGAAGCGGAAGCGGTCCTTGTCGTGGATCTTGGCGCCGGTCTGCACGCAGAGCATCACGTCGTGCGCGTGCGAGTCCTCGCCGCACAGGTAGTGCGAATCGTTGGTCAGCACCATCGGAATGGCCAGTTCCTTCTCCAGCCGGAACAGCGACTCCTGAATCCGCTTCTCGTCCTCCAGCCCCTGGTCCTGAATTTCGAGATAAAAGTTGCCCTTGCCGAAGATGTCCTGATACTGGCGGGCCACGTCACGGCCCTTTTCGTAGCGCCCGGCCATCAGCGACTCGCACAGTTCGCCGCTCAGGCAGCCGGAAAAGCCGATCAGCCCCTGCGCGTGCTGCGCCAGAAAGGCCTTTGAGATGCGCGGCTTGCGGTAAAAGCCGTACAGCGAGGCCTCTGAGGTGATGCGGATCAGGTTCCGGTAGCCCTCTTCGTTTTCGGCCAGCACCAGCAGGTGGTTGTAGTCGTCGCCCTGCGCCGGGGCCCGGTGGTCCTCGTTCTTGCACACATAGAGCTCGCAGCCCAGGATCGGCTTTACCCCGGCCTCTTTGGCCGCGCCAAAAAAGTGAACCGCTCCGTAAATATTGCCGTGGTCCGTCATGGCCACGGACTTTTGCCCCAGTTTGGCCACCTGTTTGGTCAACTTCTTGACGTCGCAGGCCCCATCCAGCAGCGAGTACTCCGTATGCAAATGCAGATGCGTAAATTCATTCATGGCTATATCGATTCTAAGCGCCGGGCGGTTTCGCTGCGGGGTGGGGGGGGATGAGGAAAACCGGGGTCGGAATTGGCACTTCAGGGTCCGGTGTTCTTCTTGACTAAGGTACGGCTTAGCCGTAGTATTTTTTCTATGCGGTTCGTCTGGGACCCGGCGAAAGATGTCCTGAACCGTCGCAAACACGGTCTGTCGCTGGCCGACGGGATTCCAGCGCTTGAAGACCGCAATCGCGTGTTCTGGACTGACGACCGGTACGACTACGGAGAAATTCGACTCGTAACGGCTGGGCGCAACGGGGGAAAGGTACTGATCGTTGTTTCTACCGAGCGTGAGCCCGAGGATGACGGGGAAGAAGTTACACGGATCATCTCGGTTCGAAAGGCAAAACCCTATGAAGAAGACTGGTTTGATTTCGGTTGAGCACAATCCCGGCGATCCACCCATCGAGACCGATACAGATTGGGCTGCGGTTGAAGCACTGACAGACGAGCAGATTGAGGCGGGGGTGCGTGACGATCCAGACGCTGCTCCCATCGGATTCTTCAACATGCCTGGATTTCACCGCATCCCCAACGTCAAGCGCCTGCGCGAGAAACTGGGGATGACGCAGGAGGCCTTTGCGTCCACGTACAGGATTCCAGTGGGAACGCTGCGCGACTGGGAGCAGGGCCGCAAGATTCCCGATGCTCCGGCACGGGCGTATCTGACCGTGATTGCCCACGATCCGGAGGCTGTGGCGAAGGCGCTGGGACAGGCGGCGTAGAGGTTGGGGCGGAAGAAGAGACAAGAACCCTATAGATCCGGCAATTAAATACTGTCAGGGTGCCCCATCCATTTCCGCGTTTTTTGCGGAAATGGGTGGGAATACGATGTCACTGTTTTCTTGCCGGATCAATAAGGCTTCAAAAGCAGGCCGCCGTCACCTAATAAAGGCACAGCTATGAGGAAAATGCGTTGATCGCGGCTGAGCTGAGTGCTCCTCGCCCTGAGACCTGGGATGGCAGAATCCCTCCCTTCGGCGCTTTGGAACAGGGCACGGCTTCAGCCGGGCCACCAACCCTCCGAAGAATCCCCCGCCGTCCCGTAGGGCCGGCACGAAACTCCGGCCCCCGCGATAGCCGTTAGTACGTATCCTCGCGCCGCAACCCGCAATAGAGCAGCACTACCTCGTGCTCCTCAATGTCGTATCGAAAGCGGAACCTTCCCGAGCGCAACCGGTACTGTCCTTCGCCTGCCGGAACCCCTTGCAGCTTCTTGATCGGGTGCTTCCCGCTCTTGTTGTAGGGGTCTATCGAAAGAATCGTGAGCGCCTCTTCAAACCGTTCCACAAGTTCAGGGTGCTTCGGGGCCAGCTTCTTCAGTAGCCTGTCGAAGTGCGCTGTGGTGAGGACGGAGAATGTCGGCGCATCCTTGGGAGGCACGGGTCAGGCTGTCTTTCTAACAGCGCTTTGCTTCAACTCGGCCAGCAGTTTTCCAGCGGGCCGGGTCTTGCCTGCGGTCACGTCCTTGCGGCTGGCTGCAAGCGAGGCCTTGACCTTCGGATCGCGCGTCTCCAGATAGTCTTCCAGCTCATCGGCCGCCATAATGCCGATCACCGGAATCCCGTCCTTCTCCAGAATGAAGTATTCGTTGCCATTGTGCGCCCGCCGGGCAATCTGCCCCAGGTTGATGCGCGCCTTGGTAATGGGAAGCCGATTGATTGTAGTCATTGATGAACTTTGATTAACCTCAATCAAAGTTTAGCACTGAATCCAGCATCTTGCGCCCGCGAGACCACTCCCATTTCCCGTCTGAATCCAGAAATAGGGCCCAACTTCAGCCGGCCAACGGAGTCCAGCCCTCCGCCACGATTTGAACCTCCAGCGAACGGTTGGCGCGGGGCGCGCGTCTATCTTGCGGGCAGGGCTGATAACCTTGAGCAGGAGCAACTTCGCGGCAAAAAGGCGCACAGCGCTTTGAGCCCGGCGCGAGCGGGAAAACATGGCAGAGTTTGTCGTAAAACTGGCCGATGAGCGGGGCCGGATTCAGGAGCAGGTGCAGACAGCGGCAACCGCCGAGGAACTGCGCGTCCGCTTCACCCAGGCCGGCTATCACGTCTTCTCCGTCAAAGCGCGCGGAGGGCTGGGCCTTACCCGGCGCAAGGTCAAGCTGGAGCCGTTTCTCATCTTCAATCAGCAGTTTTTGACGCTGATTAAGGCCGGATTGCCCATCCTTGGCTCGCTTGAAATGCTGGGCAAGATCCAGAAAAACGCTTCCTTCTCCGCCCAATTGGACGACGTATGCACGCGGGTGCGTACCGGCGAGTCGCTGTCGAACGCCTTCGAGGCGCAAAGCGGCTTTCCTGTGGTGTACACCACCACGCTGCTGGCCGGAGAGCGTTCCGGCAACCTGCAGGAGGTTCTGGAGCGCTATGTGAGCTTCCAAAAGGTGTCGCTGGCGCTGCGCAAAAAGCTGATCGGGTCGCTTATCTACCCCGGCGTGCTGCTGACCCTGGTCTTTGGCCTCATGACCTTCATGTTCACGGTGGTGGTGCCGCAGTTTGCCGAGCTTTACGACCAGATGGGCAGCAAGCTTCCGGGCATGACGGTTGCCTTGCTCAACTCCGGTAAGTGGCTGCAGCACAACATTCTATGGCTCGTGTTGGGCATCGCGGGTCTGTTCACCGCTGTGTACCGCTATGCGATGACCGAAGGCGGGCGCGAGCGTATTGACGCCATCCGCATCGGCACGCCCATCTTCGGCAACATCTGGCTCAAGTATCAGGTGGCCTTGTTTGCGCGTACGCTTTCCACGCTGCTCACGGGTGGATTGCCGCTGGTGCCGTCGCTGGAAACAGCCGCGCGGTCCATCTCCTCGCGCAAGGTGGCCAAGGCGGTCTTCAGTTCGATTGAGACCGTGCGCGAAGGCCAGAGCCTGGCCGATTCTCTGGGTGAGACAGGCGTGTTTCCCAGCCTGGCGACCGAGATGATTACGGTTGGCGAGCAGACCGGCGCGTTGCCGCAGATGTTGAACTCGGTGGCCGAATTTTTTGAGGAAGACGTGGCTACCGCACTGGCCGCCACGCTGGCGCTGATTGAGCCCGCCATTCTGATTGTGATGGGCATTGTCGTGGTCTTCATTCTCATCTCGCTGTACCTGCCGATCTTTTCGCTCGGCCAAGCCAGCGGAGCACAGGGGTAACCGAACATGGCGGATTCAACCACACTGGCCACGCTGATTCAGCCGCTGGCCGCACCCGAGGACGAGCGCACCAGGGCTGAAGCTCTCGCGCTGCGCTACCGGGCCGAGTTCGTTGACCTGAAGAACTTCCGCATTCAGCACGAGCTGCTGCGCACCGTGCCCGTGGAACTGATGTTCCGCTACAACTTCATCCCCATCGAGCAGAAGGAAGAGGCGCTGGTCATCGCGGTCAGCGACCCCTCGCAGTTGATGGTGCTCGACGAGATCGCCGGGTTGCTCGGCCAGCGCATTGAGCCGCGCGTGGCCACCCTGGGCCAGATCACTGACCTGCTCAAGAAGACCGAGCAGTCGCAGCGCGTGCTCGACGAAGCCAGCGAAGGCATGACCTTCGACGTGCTGACCAGCGAGGAAAACCAGGACGAGAACATCTCCATCGAGAAGCTGACCAGCGAAGAAGACATCAGCCCGATCATTCGTCTGGTTGACACCACCATCTTCACCGCTCTCGAACGGCGCGCCTCCGACATTCACATCGAAACTTACGATGACAGCCTGCATGTCAAGTACCGCATTGACGGCGTATTGCAGGAGGCCATGGCCCCCATCGCGCGCGAACATCACTCGACGATTCTGAGCCGCATCAAAATTATGTCGGAACTTGACATTGCCGAACGCCGCGTCCCGCAGGACGGCCGTTTCCGGGTGCGCTACAAGGGCCGTCTGATCGACTTCCGCGTCTCGATCATGCCGACCATTCACGGCGAAAACGCCGTGCTCCGCGTACTCGACAAAGAGTCGATGAGCGAAAAGTTCCACAACCTCACGCTCGACGTCGTAGGCTTTGCCGAAGAAGACCTCAAGCGCTTCCGCCGCTACATTCGCGAGCCTTACGGCATGGTGCTGGTGACGGGTCCGACGGGTTCCGGCAAAACCACCACGCTCTACGCCGCGCTGAACGAGATCAAGAGCGACGAAGACAAGATCATCACCATTGAAGACCCTGTCGAGTACCAGATTCGCGGCATCACGCAGATCCCGGTCAACGAGAAGAAGGGTCTTACTTTTGCGCGCGGCTTGCGTTCGATTCTGCGCCACGACCCGGACAAGATTCTGGTGGGCGAAATCCGCGACCAGGAGACGGCGCAGATCGCCATCAACTCGGCGCTCACCGGCCATCTGGTCTTCACCACCGTCCACGCCAACAACGTGGTAGACGTGCTCGGCCGCTTCCTGAACATGGGCGTCGAGGCCTACAACTTTGTCTCAGCCCTGAACTGCATTCTGGCGCAGCGCCTGGTGCGCACCATCTGCGAGCACTGCGCGCAGGACGCTTTTTACAAGGAAGAACTGCTCATATCGAGCGGCCTCAATCCCGACGAGTGGCGCGATTTCCCTTTCCGCGAAGGCGTAGGCTGCATGGAGTGCGGAGGCACCGGCTACCGGGGCCGAACCGCCATCCACGAGCTGCTGGATTTGACTGACACCATCCGCGAACTGATTCTGGACAAGAAACCCACCTCCGAAGTGCGCAGGCAGGCCCAGCGAGAGGGCATGCACTTTCTGCGCGAGTCGGCGATTGAGCGTGTACGCCGTGGCCTGACGACGCTCAAGGAGATCAACAAGGTCACGTTCATCGAGGCATCCCGCTAGTGAAATCGATTTTGAGCAAGGCCATCAGCAAAGGGCCGGTCGCGGGACTGAGACCGCGCACCAGCGCCCGGCCGCCGGCTGCCGTTGAGGTGTCGAGCCTGGGCGTTCTGGCCGCCGCCGGTCAGCCGCCGGTGTACGGCTTCGCGCCCCTGGCTGCGGGTGCCGTAACCCCGGGCGTAGCCGAGGCCAATTTGCGCGCCCCAGCCGCAGTGGCAGAGGCCATCGCCCAGGCGCTGAATGCGGTCAATCCGCCCAAGCGCGCCGTCTCTCTGGTACTGCCGGACACGGCGGTGCGCGTCTTTGTGCTGGACTTCGATTCGCTGCCCTCCAAAGCCTCTGAGGCGCTACCGATTCTGCGCTTCCGGCTGCGCAAGATGGTGCCTTTCGACGTGGAGCACGCCAGCGTGAGCTACCAGGTGCTGACGGTAAAAAAGAACGAGTGCCGCGTGCTGACGGCAGTGATGCCGGGGCCGGTGCTGGCCGAGTACGAGGCTGCGGTTCATGCGGCGGGCTACGAGCCCGGCGCGGTGCTGCCCGCCAGCCTGGCCGCGCTTGAGGCCATTGAGCCGGGCGAGGCCGGTGAGGCTGCTTTGCTCGTCCATCTCAGCCCTGAGGCGCTCACCACCGCCATCGCCACCAGCAACGACCTGCTGCTCTACCGCACGCTGGAACTTCCCATCGACCCGGAGCTCCGGCTCAGCGAGATTCAGCGCGGCGTGGCCGTGGCCCTGGCTTTTTACGAAGACAAGACCAGCGCGGCCCCGGCAAAGCTCCACTACACGGGCTGGCTTGAGGGCGGGGAATTTGCCCAGCAGATCGGCTCCATGGGTCTTTCGATCGTCGAGCTTGCGCCTCGGCCATCCACCGGAGCAGCCACGGCGCTGGGTCAGGCCAGTCTGGCTGGCGCAACCGGAGCACTGGCGGGGGCAAGCAAATGAAGATCACCCTGAACCTGGCAACCCGCCCCTTTGCCGACCTGGGACCGGTCCTCAAGCAGTTGAGAATCGGCATAAGCGTCCTGGTGGTGCTCGCAGGCCTATTTGCCCTGGGGCTGCATCTGCTCCACGGCGCAGCCGAGCAGGCACGCCAGCGAGACCACTCCCTCGACGGGCAGATCGCGCACATTGCGAGCGAACGGCAAGGCTATGAGGCCCTGATGCAGCAACCGGACAACGCGCGGCTGCTGGCTGAGTCTGGCGCGCTCAACGGGCTGTTTGAGCAGAAGGCTTTCAGTTGGACGCTGACCATGGAAAACCTTGAAACGGTGCTTCCCGCAGGCGTCCAGGTGCTCACCCTTGAACCAACCCGCGAGAAAGACGGCCGCATTGTTGTGCACTTGCGTGTGGCCGGTCCGCGCGACCATGTGGTTGACTTGGTGCGCGCCCTGGAACACTCCGCGCGCTTCCGTTTGCCCCGGATCGTGGGTGAAAGCGCCGAGCAATCCAGCGGCACGAACCAGCACCTGGAGCCTGTGAGCGCATCCAACCGCTTCACCTTCGACATTCTGGCCGACTACAACCCTCCAGCGCCGGGCGAGCGCAAGCCGCACGCCAAAGCAGCCGTGGACGCCACATCAACCGTGGACAAGACCGGCAAGCAAGCCAAGGCCGAACCTGGCAAGGTAGCTCTCCGTAAGCCATCAGCCAAGCCCCACACCACAGCAGGAGGCGCGCGATGAACGCAAACGTCAACCTGGCCGCGTGGCGCGAACGGCTTCTCTCTCCTTTGGGTTGGCATCTGGCAGCTTTTGCGCTGCTGTTGGCCACCACCATCTGGCTGGGCGTACGCTTTGGCCTTGATTGGACGGCCACCCACGGCCACTCCAGTGACGAGCTGGCCGGCAAGCTCGTGCAGCTCCGTGCGCTCGACCAGGAAACAGCGCCCTTGCGCGGGCTCGACAAGCGTGTGGAGCAGGCCCACGTTGAGCTGAAGAACTTTTACAGCAAGCGCATTCCGCTCAACTACTCAGCCATCTCCAGCCGCATCGGCGAGCTGGGCGTCAAGTCTGGCGTGCGCCTCACCCGCGTGCAGTACACCCAGGGCAAGCCGGGGTCGGTACTGACGGAGATCTCCATGGACGCCGCCATCAGCGGCGACTACCCCTCGATCATGCGCTTTGTGAACAGCGTGGAGCGCGATCCGGAGTTCCTGCTGATTCGCGGCATGGCCTTCACCGGCCAGCAGGGCGGATCGGTAAACCTGCGCATTCAGCTCTCTACCTGGCTCAGCCCGGCTGACGCTCTGGCCAGCGGATTGCCGTCCACGCCCGAACCCGGCGAAAAGCCAGAACCAGCCATGAAGGAGGACCGGTAGCAATGGCCATGCAACTGGGACTCGAAAACAAGAAGCAGGTGCGGCTGGTGGCGGCTTTGTTTGCCGTCATTCTGATAGCCGGTGGCTGGGAGATTTACACCAGCCTCTTCGCCTCGCCCTCGGCCGCGCCACGGCCCATTCCCGTGGCCGCTCCTGCCACGCCGGAAAAGAAGACGCCCTCCACGCAGGTCTCCGAGGCCGAAGGGCCGGCCGCGCAGAAGCTGACCAACGCGGGCATCGACCCCTCGCTGCACTTGGAAAAGCTGCTGGCGAGCGAGGCAGTGGAGTACGCCGGCTCCGGCCGCAACATCTTCTCGGCAGATTCCATTCCGGTCCACATCGAGGCTCCAATCAAGAGTCCACGGGCCAACGCACCGGTCGCCACAGGTCCGCCGCAGCCCCCACCCCCGCCCAAGCCTCCGGCCATCGACTTGAAGTTCTTCGGCTACACTGTGGCGGCTGACAAGTCATTGCATGCCTTCTTCGTCCACGGCGAAGACATCTTCATGGCCCGCACCGGCGAAGTGATCGAGCACCGCTACAAGGTGGGCATCATCCGCCCCAGCTCCGTGCAGGTCACCGATCTGCCCTACAACAACACGCAAACGCTGGCGTTAATGTCGTTCTAGCGCTATGAGCCTGAAATTCTTTTAACAAATGAAGTGTCATCCTGAGCGAACGGGACCCCAGGCGTTTTCTTCAGCCTGGGGGTGGTGAGTCGAAGGATCTGCGGTTGTTTTTCAACGAATTTCAGCACACTATCAGGAATGGAAGCCAATGGATAGACAGCAGACAACACGCAAGCCTGGCGAGGCAGGTTACACGCTGCTGGCGGTCATCTTCTTGCTCTTCCTGCTCACGCTTGCGTTGTCGGTGGCCATGCCGCGCATGGCCAAGTCCATCCAGTTGGACCGCGAACGCGAAACCATGCACCGCGGCCTGCAGTACCGGCGCGCCATCCAGCTTTACTACCGCAAGTTCCACGCCTACCCGCCCAACCTTGACGCGCTGGTAAAGACCCAGGAGATTCGCTTCCTGCGCAAGAAGTACGTTGACCCCACAACGGGCAAAGCTGAGTGGAAGCCAATCCTGTTCGGACAGGCCAAGACGCAGACGCTGGGCTTCTTTGGCGAGCCGCTGGCCGGGTCGGGCTCGGCGGGCAGTTCCGTGATGGCTGGAACAGGGCCAAGTGGCGGCGGGTCCACGACCTCGGGAAGCTCCTCGTTGTTTGGATCGAGCGCCACCAGTTCCACCGGCGCTACTGATTCGTCGTCCACCGGTAGCGGGTCCGGAAGCAGCGGGTCTGGCATCAGCGGGTCAGGGATCAGTGGAACCAGCGGAGCAAACTCCAGCGCCTTCGGCAGTTCCGGTTCGTCTTCCAGCTCCACAAGCAGCTCGCCCGGCGGTCAGACCTTCGGAGGAGCGGGCATTATCGGCTTCTCGCCGATGAGCTCCAAGCAGTCGATTCTGCTCTACAAAAAGAAAAACCACTTCAACGAGTGGGAGTTTACCTACGATCCGCTGAGCGACCAGAAGATGATTTCCAGCAGCACCGGAGCGCTTGGTTCCTCGTCCGGCTCCAGCACTTCGGGCACCAGCAGCACCGGCTTCGGCTCTAGTTCCAACGGTAGCTCCAGCTCAGGCTCCAGCTTTGGCTCCTCGACATCCGGCTCCATCGGCACTCAATAGCCGTTGCATCGGTTCCAAAACAGTCACAACCATCGAGTCCGTAGAGCAGCAGACAGCCCCGTGCGTCCGCAGCGTCAAAAGGCCCGCCCCGGTTAGGGCGAGCCTTTCCTTATACACGCGCACACCGCTGCCATGGGGCCGCGGGCGCGGCAAAATTTAAACGCTGAAGGAAGAGCCGCAGCCACAGGTGGACTTCACCTGCGGGTTGTCGAACTTGAAGCCAGCGGCCTCAAGAGACTCAACGTAATCCACCGTGCAGCCGTTCAGATACATCAGCGAGGTGGCGTCCACAAACACCTTCAGATCTTCGAAACTGAACACTTTGTCCATCATCCCTGCTGCGTTCTCAAAGGCCATGGAATACTGGAAGCCCGAGCAGCCGCCGCCAACTACGCCGACGCGGAGACCGGCTGGCAGCGGGTCCTGGGTGGCCATGATCTCGCGAACCTTGGCAATCGCCTGAGGGGTCAGGTTGAGGGGCGCCTTTTTGACTTCTTCCTGTACGGGTGCGGTCGATGTGGCCATGGGATCTCCTGATCGGTAAAAAATGCGTGCCTTACTGGTACTGTACCGTTCTGCAAGGCTGGTTTCAAGCCTTCCGGCCTGTCCCTACCTCTTTTTGGATGCAATCGCGGGAAAAAGGATGCGGCGCAGAATGCCGTGGCGCCGGCGCAGAATGCTTCCAGACGTGCGAAAGTTTGCCCTACTCCATTTTTTTGACCACAGACGTATACGTTCTGGGCTATGATGATCAGCCGTAAGGCCCTGCGCTCTCGAGCCCGCGATTCCGCTACGGACCCGCCGGTAGCTGGGCCCCGAATGCACCAAACGGGGGTGGTCTATGACGTTTGTTCCGGTGATGTGGACCGTCTGGGGAGTGCTGGTGGCATCGATGGCCGCGCTCCATGTGTATCGCTCGAGCCTGACCCGCGACGAGGAAGACCAGGTGTTCCTGGACGAGTCGTTCGATCATGAGAGGTCTGCCCAGGCGGCGATTGTGGAGAAGGTCAACAAAATCCAGCCTGTTCTGCGCATCTTCCAGTGGTTGGTAGCAGCGATGACCATCTTTGTGATCGCCTATTACATCCGCGACATTCTGGCGCAACTGCATTTGTTCTAGAGCCGTTTCGCTTTTGCAGTAGACTTCTGTGCCCCATTCATTTCGGAGGTTTTATCGCGAAATGGGTGGGAAGTCCATGAAATTGGCGTCTACACAATTTCCGAAACTGTTCTAATCGCTGCTGCACACGGCTCCGGCCGGGCGGGTAATACAGCACAGGGGCTGCTTATGGCAGCCCTTGTGCTTTTCCGGGCAGAACCTTACCCGTGACCGCCGGCTACTCCACCTCCTGCTTGGCGTTGTAACCGTCGCGGGCAATAATGTCGTACTTGAGCGGCCGGTGCTTCTTGTCGCTGGAGTCCTCGATGCGCAGCGGTTTGCCTTCGGCGTCCACCACCATGACGCGCAACTTGCGGTAGGTTCCATCCTGCTTCGAGTTCGCAGGCTTGTAGATCAGCTGGTACTTGGAGCGGATCGAATCGTTGATGTTCTGGAATATATCCGGCATCTCGCCCGTAAAGCGCGGAAAGAAGCTCCTGCCCCCGGTCAGCGACGAAAAAGTGCGCATCTCATTGTCGGCCTGCAGGTAATCCATGTCGCGCAGGGAGCCCGCCATGCCGCCGCGGCCCTCGGTGATGGCGCGAACCCCGCCGCCGGTGGAAACGGTAAAGATGGTCACATCGTGCGACGCCTTCACCCGCTTGAGAATCTTGTCGAAGGTCAGCTTTGAGAAGCTGTCGCGGCCTGAGGCGATCAGCACAATATACTTGCGTCCCTGGATGCGGTCCAGCCGGTCCAGCCCCTCGTAGAGCGCGTCGAAGACGTTCGTCTCCCGGAACGAGGGAATCTGCAGCATGTTGATGCCTTCCAGAATCTGCTTCTTGTCCTGGGTAAAGTCGGTCACAATCTGGGTACGCATGTCGAAGGTCATCAGCGCCACATAATCCTGCGGCCTCAGCTGCTGGGCAAAGGCCCAGGCGGCGTTCTTCATGTCGTAGATGAACGTGTAGCTGTTGGCGGCAAACTCGCACAGCAGCAGCGCCGTGATGGGCGCGTCTACCCGCTTGAAGCCAATCACCTTCTGCTCCGCGCCATCCTCGTAGACGCGGAAGTTCTCCGGCTTGAGCCCGCCCACAAACTGGTTGTTCTTTTCGAGCAGCACACCCACGTCCACGGTCACTTCCGGAACATCGATGCGGAGGGAGAGGTTGCTCATGCCCTCGGGGTTCTTGACCGTGGGCTGAGCCGGAGCTGGCGGCAGAGGCGCTTCGGCCGGCTCCTTCTTTCTGGGCACAACAATCACCCCGGAGTCTGCCGCCGGCCCGCCGGCATCGGGCGTCGCCTGGTCGGGCTGCTGCTGGCCGGCCGCCTGGGCCCGCGCGGTGGGCGCTGACGCCAGCGCCATCGCCAGTATCGCCAATGCAATCCATGAAGATCCAATTCGCGAGAACCTGCGTAGATTCATAACAACCTCTGTGTTGAACAGCATACGGGATCGGGTGAGACCCGCAATAGCCGAGCCACCGGCACTCGCGGCCAGACGGCGCGGCGGGGCTTTACTCTAATAGACGTGAAGAGACAGGGCAGGGAGTTACGCGATCATTCCGCTTGCGCAATTTTGTCGTCGATCTGGCTGACCTTATTGATTCGGCCCTCAAATAGAAGCACCGGGCCCCATCCATTGCGCAGGTTTTATTGCGAAATGGATGGGAAGCCTACACCCGATTCAAGGGCCGGATCAATAAGGCTGTTGACGGTGCCGTTTTTGTTGGCCTTGGCGGTAGGGCTGGCTGTGGGCAGCTCCGCGCCGGTGCCCGCTCAGGATGCAAAGCCGCAGGCCGAGCCGCCCTCGAACGCCCAGATATTCCCGCTCAGCCAGGTCCATGCCGGCCTGCGCGCCACTGCCTGGACGGTCTTTGCCGGCGCCAGGCCCGAACCGATGGACGTGGAGATTCTGGGCGTGCTGCGCGGCGGCCGTGGTCCCGGCCAGGACATGATTCTGGTGCAGTTGCACGGCGCCAAGCCCGAATACACCGGCGTGGTGGCCGGCATGAGCGGCAGCCCGGTCTACGTCGAGGGCAAGCTGATGGGTGCGCTCTCCTACCGCATTGGCCAGTTCGCCAAAGACCCCATCGCCGGCATTACGCCCATTGAGCAGATGCTAGCTGTGCGCGACCTGCCCATGACGAACATGACTCCCATGACGCCCGGCGCTGCTACCGATGGCATGAACCTGCAGCCCATGGAAACGCCGCTCACTATGAGCGGCTTCTCCGCCGAGGCCGTCCGTTTCTGGCGTCGGCAGATGGCCGGCACGGGCCTGGAAACGGTCGCAGCCGGCGGAGCAGCCAGTTCGTCGGCTTCGAGCCAGCCCTCCATCCCCGTTGCGCCCGGCGCCGCCGTCAGCGCTCTCCTGGTCCAGGGCGACATGGAGATCGCAGCCACCTGCACCGTCACCTACCTCGATGCGAAGCAACTGCTGGCCTGCGGGCATCCGCTCTTTCAGGCCGGAACCATCTCGCTGCCCATGACCTCCACTGAGATTGTCGCCACGCTGGCTTCGCCCATGAACGCCTTCAAGATCGTGAACACCGGCGTCACCATCGGCGCGTTCACTGAGGATCGCGATGCGGCCATTCGCGGCCAACTGGGCGCAAAGGCGCGCATGATTCCCATGCAGGTGGCCGTCGAGGGCGAAGGCGGTAGCTCCCATACGCTGCACGTAGAGGTACTGGACGAGCCCGGCCTTACGCCGCAGGCGGCGGAGGTGGTTCTGCTCCAGGCGCTGGTTCAGTCCATCGGCAACACGGCCACGGCAAGCTACCACGTCACCGGCTCCATCGACGTGGTAGGCATGGAGCCGTTCCCGGTCGATCTGTGGGCGGTGCCGTCTGAGACTATGCCCGCGCCCATCGCTGCCGTGCTGCAACTGGGCGACCGCCTGGGTCGCATCTACACCAACAACACCCGGCGCTCCCGCCTGCGCGGCATTGACCTTCAGGTGGAAACCCTGGCCCGGCACGCGCAATCCGAACTCACCGCGGCCCGCTTGCTCGGCTCGAATGTGGTCCACGCCGGCGATACGGTCCAGCTTGAGGTCAGCCTCCAGCCCTGGCAGCAACCGGAACGGAAAGTGCAGCTCTCCTTCCGCCTTCCCACTCGCCTGGGAGCCGGAAATCTGCGTCTCCTGGTCTCAGATGCGGCCACGCTGGACCGTGCAACCGAGCCGCTGCAGGTGCCAGGGCGCGAAATCAGCCTCGAATCTCTGCGGGCTGTTTTCCGCCAGCGGCGTCCGGCGGATCGCGTCTATGTGAGCCTGCTAGAACCGGAAGCCCAGGCCGGAGTCGGCGGGCAAACCCTTGCGAGTCTGCCACTTTCAGCCGCCAACGCACTTGAGGGCCTGCGCTTGAACCAGTTGGCCGGCCTCAACGGCGAGTCGGCTGAAGTGGTCGCCGATGGGACGGCAGGGGAGTTGGTAACCGGTTTCACCGTTCTTAACCTGCGCATAGAGCCGGGAGCCGGTTTAAACTGAAAATAGGAAAAATTGCTTTTCCTGCCCGTTGATCCTTCCGGCATGGTTCAGAATCTGGCCGGTGTCTTGATCTTTTTTTTCGGAATCGGGTAGAGTCACAAGGGGACATTGGCCGGCGACCATTGCCGGACGCGGTGTTTCATGTATTCGGCAGCATTGCCTGCCGGTTGAAGAAGTGCTTCCTCCACGCTTCTGACAAGGGACCTAGACTGAACATGGCTCAAATTCAGGGACTTGCAGCACACGCAGCAGGAGCAGAGCTCCTGTCGTATCACTATGAACCCGGCAAGCTGGCTAGCCAGGAGGTCGAGATTGCCGTTACGCATTGCGGCATCTGTCACAGCGATCTTCATTTGATTGCGAATGACTGGGGAATCAGCCAGTATCCATTTATTCCAGGCCACGAGGTTGTGGGCGCCGTGTCGGCTATGGGTAGCGAGGTCCGTTCGTTCACCGTGGGCCAGCGCGTGGGGCTTGGCTGGCAATCGAACTCCTGCGGTCGCTGCGAGTGGTGCCTGCGCGGAATGGAAAACCTCTGCCCTGAGGCCGAAGCCACCTGCGTGCATCGCAATGGCGGCTATGCGGATAAGGTTCGCGCCAACGCGCGCTTTGTCATGCCCATTCCCGATGCGATTGAAAGCGAGCACGCCGCGCCGCTGCTTTGCGGTGGCATTACCGTCTATAACCCGTTCCGCGACCACGGCGTCAATCCTTCCTCGCGCGTGGGTGTGGTGGGCATCGGCGGACTCGGCCATCTGGCCATCCAGTTTGCGCGCGTCTTCGGCGCTGAAGTTACCGCCTTCTCCACTTCTGCTGCCAAAGAGGATGAGGCCAAGTCGCTTGGCGCTCACCATTTTGTAAACAGCCGCGAGACCAAGGCGCTCAAAGAGACCGCCGGAACGCTGGACTTCATCCTGAACACGGCCAACGCCGATCAGGACTGGGGCACCTACATCCAGGCTCTGCGCCCCACCGGGACGCTTTGCTTTGTGGGCGTGCCGCCGTCGCCGGTCAGCGTCCATGCTTTTCCGCTCATCTCGGGCTTGCGCACCATCACTGGCAGCCCCATCGGCAGCCCGCACCGCCTGCGCGAAATGCTCGACGTAGCCGCGCGCCACGGCGTCAAAGCCACCACCGAGCTGTTCCCGATGAACAAGGCCAACGAAGCCATCGAGAAGGTGAAGAAGAACAAGGTCCGTTACCGCGCGGTTCTAGCCAACTAGGAATTTACTATTTGGCAACAAAAGAAAGGGCGCACTTGAAGGTGCGCCCTTTCTTTTGTTGCCAAATAGGTTTAGCGCTTCGGGTGCCCCATCCTCGCCGCGTTCTTGTTTTTGCGGCTGGGGTGGGATAGCAAGAAATTCCTCTCCAGCTACAGGAAAACTGCTCTTAGAAGCTGTCTAAAAACTCAGCTTTGGTCGAAGGGTACGGGCTTTAGGTGAAGGGTACGGGCTTTAGCCCGTACATTAAAGGCCGAAGTAGAACAGGCTTTAGCCCTTGAGGGAATCGATTTCAGCCATTTGCACTCCCGCGGCGGCTAAAGCCGG